>NSIT01000025.1_pt1 | contig 26554 bp, 26 predicted proteins | sample 1450681 | NCBI WGS metagenome assembly NSIT01 (sample SAMN07455404, study PRJNA386592) | invertebrate metagenome | isolation source: Endozoicomonas-like sequences binned from scallop gill tissue | host: Pecten maximus | place: United Kingdom: Lyme Bay MPA | collected 2013-06-01
GCGGTATAAGAGCCGTTATGTTCAGCAAAAGAAATAATAACGCTGTCGCTTTTTTGGATTTCGTCTAGAAATATTTTTGCGGGCATAGGTATGCCTGTTTTTTCTTCAAGGTCAATGCTGTACAGAGGAAGATCAAAATCACACAGATCCAGAATTTTTGTTTTTTTAGGAGAAAGCATTGTTAACGCATACGACACCAGTTTTTTATTAATGGAGTGCTGGCTGTTACTGGCAGCAAATCCCAGAATGCTCATAAAGGTTCTCTTATTATTATAAAAATCGGGTTTCCTGAGCCTAAATAGTTTGTCTATTCAGGCATCCTGATAGAAAGGCTTTTATAATGAATACGCTATTATTGCACGAGATGTCTGGGGTTTGACGCTTTTCCTGTCAAAACACCCTGACTGTTGATCAGTTTTTCCCGTGAGTCAAGCCGATAGATTTTGCGCAAGTATTCAGCCTTGACAGCACTTTGATCAACAAAATCAGTAATATTGATACCTAAGCGCTCCAGGTATTCAAGCATTTGCAAAACAGTGGGCACTGATGACTCCTACAGACCGTTTCCTGAAAAGCAGGTTATTCAATAACAATAGTTACACCTGTATAACAGACGTAACTGATAATGCACATAGCAAAAGTGATATGAGTATTATCGTTTCGGTTTTCCTAAAACAGGTTGGTATTTATGCCTATTTTTTGAATGCGCCGTATTATATCAAGCGTTGAATTTATTTCATTGATGTAACTCAGATTTTACAGAATTTTTACGGTTGACTGAACTCTGAATAAAAGTATCTGGTGATATATGGATGCATCCAGAAGATCCTCTAACCTAACCTGTCATTTTTTCTCATTCCATTATCTTTATAATTTTTAGGATCTTTTATATCTGGATGCTAGAGCCAGACTCTGGAAATGAATCAGAGTAGGAAGAGTAAGACCAGGCCAAGCAATAAGCGATAAACGACAAAGGGTAACAATCCAACCCGATTGATAAAGGCCATAAAGAAGTATACGCAGAGCCAGGCACTGATTCCGGCAATAGCGGTGCCTGTTGCCAGTAATAGCCAGTTGATAGTCGCTGTTGTTGTAGCCAGCTCTGTAATCATTAAGCTGCCGGCACCGATGATAACAGGGATGGATAATAAAAAGGAAAATCGGGCAGCGGCATCCCGGGTAAACCCAAGCATCAGGGCTGCTGTCATAGTGATTCCGGATCGGGATGTGCCCGGAATCAGGGCAATGGCCTGAGTAAAACCAATGATTAATGCCTGCTTCAGGGTGATTTTATCCAGTGGTATTACTCGTTTGCTTTTCAGGTCTGCCCAGCCCAAGAGCAGACCGAAGATTAGTGTGGTGGCCGTTATTACGGCCACAGAACGCATGCTTTCATCCAGACCGGTTTTTTTCAGGATCAGACCAAAAAACACCGCAGGCAGAGTGGAAAAAATCAGGTACCAGGCCAGCTTGCTGTTTTCCGTGCTGCCTTTTCCTATGAAGGAATAGCACCAGTCATGAATCAGTTTGACCAGATCTTTCCTGAAGTAAACCACTACAGCTAATAGTGTGCCCAGGTGAACGGCAACATCGAATACCAGTCCCTGGTCAGGCCAGCCCAGCAATTGGGCCGGTAAAATAAGATGCCCGGAGCTGGATACGGGTAAAAATTCTGTTATTCCCTGAATCAGCGATAAAACAATAACCTGTATATAATCCATTGCCTTCTCCGTCTATTTTCAAGCCGAATGATCAGTTTGAAAATGGCAGAGTTTACTGATTTGTTATTGAAAAATCAGCAGGATTTGATGTTGTTAGGCTGTATGGTTGGCAATATATCGTCGCATAAACCCCCTTATTTCTTGTGAAATGCTTCTGTCTCTTCTGCGGCATTCTTTTAAAAAATTGGTTAGTTCATCGCGGTCCATTCTTACTACTAGCTGAAATTCTTGTTTTTTTTCCTTTTGTTTTATCATAGAAGAGTGCCAAGGTAGGTTTTCTACATTTTTGAATTTACCCTGGATATATTGGGAAATAAATTGCCTCAATACTTTAGCAGGGATCTCATTTTGCAAACGGCATAAACGGTAAAATTTTTCTTTTAATGCTTTAGGCAGTTTTACACTCGTTGCAGCACGTTCTGGCGCTATTTTTTTCTGTCTCATAGTGTTTTCTTATATTGGTTATTGGTTATTGGTTATTGGTGTTTATTTTGTGGAAAAAGTTCACTCTAGAATGATAACTCTATCTAAAAAGTATCATAAAGGATAAAATTATCGGTTTATTTTTTACCAAGTATCTGTCATCGCATTAGATTATTGAGAGTTCTATGGAGAATTTGGATACCCTTGTCGGTTCCGTAGTGGCTGAGGCCCTGCAGAGCATAGAAGAGTCAACAGACAAAGCCGGACTGGAAGCAGCCCGGGTTCGATATCTGGGGAAAAAAGGTGAGATGACTGCGCTCCTGAAGGGATTGGGCAAGTTATCTAACGACAAACGCCCTGAGGCCGGAGCAAAAATCAATCAGGGTAAACAAACCGTTCAGGCAGCCTTGAATAAGCGTCGTTCTGATCTGGAGCAGGTTGAGCTGAATGCCCGACTGACCAGCGAAACCATTGATGTGACGCTAGCTGGCCGGGGACAGGGTTTAGGTACATTACATCCTATTACCCGAACCATTGAGCGGATAAGTGCTTATTTTGGCAGTGTTGGCTTTACAACGGAAGAAGGGCCTGAAATTGAGGATGATTACCATAATTTTGAGGCGCTGAATATTCCTGAGCACCATCCTGCACGGGCTATGCATGACACGTTCTATTTTGACGAGCATACCGTGCTCAGGACTCATACGTCCGGGGTTCAGATACGAACTATGGAGCGTTATGTAAAAAACAATCAGCAACCTCCTATTGCTATTATTTGTCCTGGCAAAGTGTATCGCTGTGATTCAGATCAGACTCACAGCCCAATGTTCCATCAGATTGAAGGGTTGTATGTGGCTGAAAAAGTCAGCTTTGCTGACCTGAAAAGCGTACTGAGTGATTTTCTTCGGGTTTTCTTTGAGCGGGATGACCTGAAAGTGCGTTTCCGTCCGTCCTATTTTCCTTTCACGGAACCGTCTGCGGAAGTGGATATTGAGTGGGGGCGCAATAAGGACGGTTCTGTGAAGTGGCTTGAAGTTTTGGGTTGCGGCATGGTTCATCCGAAAGTGTTTGAAGCAGCTGGCATTGATATCACGCGGTACACCGGCTTCGCTTTTGGTATGGGAGTGGAACGATTTGCCATGCTGCGTTATGGCGTTAACGATTTGCGTCAGTTTTTTGAAAATGACTTGCGGTTTCTGAAGCAGTTCTGACAGCAGGTTATTGCCATTTTGGCAAGGTTATCTATTTTAGTTACCTGTTCATGAATAGGCAGGTAAATGATCTTGAGAAGAAGCGATGAAGTTCAGTGAACAATGGTTGCGTCAGTGGGTCGACATTGATGCAGAGAGTAGTGAACTGGTCCACCGGCTGACTATGGCTGGATTGGAAGTAGATACCACAGAGCAGGTTGCTCCTGATTTTTCCGGCATCGTCGTCGGTGAAATCATTGCCTGTGAAAAACATCCGGATGCTGACCGGCTAAGAGTGACCAAAGTTAGTACTGGAACAGAAACTTTTCAGGTAGTTTGTGGTGCACCGAATGCGCGAACCGGGCTGAAAGCCCCGTTTGCCATGCTGGGTGCTGTGTTGCCTGATTTTAAGATTAAAAAAGCCAAGCTGCGCGGTGTGGAATCTTTCGGGATGCTCTGTGGTGCCTCTGAAATTGGTTTACCCGATGAAATCGACGGATTGCTGGAACTGCCGAATGATGCTCCTGTAGGAGAAGATATTCGATCCTATATGAAGCTGGACGACACCATTATCGATATCGATCTGACACCAAACCGCGGTGACTGCCTGAGTATTGCCGGTTTGGCACGGGAAGCTAGTGCGGGTTTCCTTACGGATGTTCACTCTCCTGATATAGAGTCCGTGCCCGCTGTTATTGATGACACCTTTCCGTTGAATATCTTGGCTCCGAAAGGATGTCCCCGTTATGTGGGCAGGGTTATCCGTGGTGTGGATACCCGGCAGCAAGCACCTTTGTGGCTGCGTGAACGTTTGCGTCGTGCGGATATCAGATCCATTGATCCTGTCGTGGATGTGACCAACTACGTCATGCTGGAATTGGGTCAGCCTATGCACGGTTTTGACTTGAATAGCTTGTCTGGCTCCATTCAGGTCCGTATGGCAGAGGAAGATGAAAAACTGGTCTTGCTGGATGATAAGGAAGTGACCTTAACCCCTGATACTTTAGTTATTGCAGATGAGCGAAAGGCATTGGCTATTGCCGGTGTTATGGGTGGGGAACATTCTGGTGTCAGCAGCGAAACCCGTGATATTTTTCTGGAAAGTGCCTTCTTTAATCCAGTCACTATTGCGGGTAAAGCCCGTTCCTATGGATTACACACCGATGCGTCCCACCGTTTTGAAAGAGGGGTAGACTGGCAGCTTCAGCGTCAGGCTATTGAGCGGGCAACCGGTTTGATTGTCTCTATTTGCGGTGGTGAGCCTGGTCCTGTGACAGAAACCGTCAGTCAGTTAGATTTGCCGACACTGAATACTGTTATGCTAGAGGCTAGCAAGGTGTCATCCTTGCTGGGCGTTGAAATTGCTGATAATCATATCGAGGCTCTGCTAACCCGTCTTGGTCTGGGGATGGACAAAGTAGACGAGCATCAGTGGCGTGTATCTGTGCCCAGCTGGCGTTTCGATATCAGTCTTGCTGAAGATCTTGTGGAAGAAGTAGGACGTATTTACGGTTATGATAATTTGCCGGAAATGATTCCTGAGGTCAGCCTGAAAATGAAACAGGTGGACGAATCCCATGTACCGGTTTCATTGCTTCGTAAAGTCTTGGTAAGTCGTGGTTATCAGGAAGCCGTTGCCTTCAGTTTTATTGATGCCAAACTTCATAAGTTGTTTGATCCCGATCATGAAGCTGTTGTATTGGCAAATCCGATCGCCAGCGACCTTGCGGTTATGCGTACTTCCCTGTTGTCGGGATTGGTGAAAACAGTCAGCTATAACCGTAGCCGCCAACAAAACCGGATACGATTATTTGAAACAGGACTGACTTTTGTAAAACATCCGGAAACTGGAAATTTGACCCAAGCTTCTATGCTGGCAGGTGTTATTACCGGTGATCGTTATCCGGAAGGCTGGCAGTCCGAATCGGAACCTGTCGATTTCTATGACTTGAAAGGTGATCTTGAATCCCTGATGAAAGTAGGTGGTATGCCTGAAAGATTCACCTTTGAACCGGAAATCCATCCCGCTATGCACCCAGGACAAAGTGCGGCTATTTACTGCGAAGGGCAACGTGTTGGTTTTATGGGTGGATTGCATCCTTCTGTGGCCAAGACGATGGGAATTGATCAACCTTGTTTTTTGTTTGAGATAGTACTGAATTCTTTGAATAATGGGCGTGTTACCCGTTTTGAGCCTCTGTCTAAATTCCCGGCGGTAAGGCGCGATTTGGCACTCGTGGTAAAAAGGGATATTACGGCCAGTGCGTTATGTGACTGTGCCAGTCAGATTGATAGTGAATACCTTCAGGAAGTAAAAGTTTTTGATGTCTATGAAGGTAAGGGTGTGAAAGGAGGGTGCAAGAGCGTTGCTTTGGGGTTGACCTTGCAGCATAGTTCACGCACTCTAAAAGATGAGGAGGTCAGTCAGCTGGTAGAGAAGGTTGTTGACAGACTTAAGGAGGAGTTTAACGCCTTGTTGAGGACGTGAAATCCTATGGGAGCCCTGACGAAAGCCGAAATGGCTGAGCACCTGAATGAAGTGCTTGGGTTAAATAAACGTGAAGCCAAGGATTTGGTTGAGATGTTTTTTGAACAAATTCGTCAGGCTTTGGAGAATAATGAGCCGGTCAAATTATCGGGGTTTGGTAAATTTGACTTACGGAATAAAGAGGAACGCCCTGGTCGGAATCCTCGAACGGGAGTAGAGGTAGCTATCTCTCCCCGTCGTGTTGTGACGTTTCGGCCTGGCCAGAAACTCAGAGCAAGAGTTGAGGCCTATGCTGGAGAACGAACTCAGGACGAGTGAATTGCCGGATGTTCCCGAAAAACGCTATTTTACTATTGGTGAAGTCAGTGATTTATGTGGGGTGAAATCCCATGTGCTGCGTTATTGGGAGCAGGAGTTTCGACAGCTGGAACCGGTACGGCGTGAAAATCGCCGCTACTATCGTCGAAGGGATGTGAAGCTGATCCGCCGGATTAGGGAATTGCTTTACGAGCAGGGTTATACCATTGGTGGTGCCCGGTTGCAGTTGAAAGGAAAGCGGGTGGAACGGCCTCGATATTCCAAGTTGCTCAGGCAGGTGATCAGTGATCTGGAAGATGTGCTTAATATTCTGGATGATATCCCCCAATAAAAAAAACCGGCTTTTAAGCCGGTTTTTTTATTGGGGTGTTACTACCTGTTTCAAGTGGTTGTATTCAGCTTTCTATCTATGCAAAAGCATTGTTGAATTGTGCACGATTTTGCTCCACTGCGCCTACCGTGGCGTATTGGTTGGCTGTCTGAACACCACTGGGCCCCCGTTGTTCCCTGAATGCCTCAATGATTGTGTCTCGAGGGGCAGGATCAGAATGATTAAGGAGAACATCGGTGCTGATTAATGTGCCGGTACGGCCGACTCCAGCTGTACAATTGACCTGCACAGGAATGCTAATGTCTGGACTGTGTATTCTGATAAGCTTTGTTAACCCTGCGATGCTTGCAGGTTCAAGTGCCCCATGGTCAGGCCATCCAGTGCACTGGATATGGGTGTGAGGCTTACCATTGACTAATAAATGGCTGACCTTAAATTGAACTAAAATTTGATCATTGGGGTTTTGCCCAATTTGCAGGGTTTTATCAAGGCATCCGACCATTTCTTCATGGAGGTTGGTGATGGTGGTGCCGTCGTATGTTTGTGTTTCTCTGTTGGGTGGAATGAAATCACAGGATTTCCCGGATTTTCGATCCACTTCGTTGGTTAGGTCAACCGAGACTCTGGCGTTTTCATGGGATACGACTTTCCAGAAGTTTCCTGTGGTTTCTGGTTTGGGAGCCTGAGTTGCCAAATACCGGCCTTTACCAATTTTTACTTTATTAGCATGAAATATCGCTTCTCCATCCACTTTAACGGCAGTAGTTTTGGGGCAAGGCATATTGAGGTCAGTAGGGTAACGGGGTCGGGCCTGTTTTTTAAATTCACTGCTGTCAGAAAGAGAGCGGTCTGTTCCTGATGCAGGCTTAGGCAGATGTTTATAATGTTCTTTTTCTTGCTGATTTGCTTGCAGAATGGAAGTCAGTTGTGATTTCTCCTGAAAGGATTGAATACCTGTAGTAATGGACTGGTGCTTGTCTTTATTTTGGCGATCCAAATGTTCCCTGATGCCAGGAAGCATTATGTCTATGATGTTTTGTCGTATGGCTTTAGCTTCACTAGCATCGTATTTGCCTTCCGCTATTTTTTTATCAAGAGCATCTAATGCCCTACCCAGAGCTTTAGGCGTGTTTTTCCCTTTTGTCAGCTCTCCGGCCTTTGCTTGATAATGGTTGGCTTTTAACTTTTTCTCTAACTCGTTTTGAAATGTTTCTCTACCGTTGGCGATTTTTCCTGCCCGGCTCATGGCTTTGGATAGATCTTTGTGGGTTTTTAATTTCTTACCTTTTGTTGCTCTGGCAAACGCTTCATCCAGTTCTTTGTGATGAGATGTTGAGGCGCTAGCCACATTAACGTAATCAGATTCTTCCAGATTTTGATTAACGTAATCCGGCGCATCAACATCAGCATTTGGCTGGCTTACAGATGATGAGGTGCTGCCTTGAGAGCTGACAGAGCCTGAACGGGATCGTGCTGATGAGCCGGTTTGTGAGAGTTTGTCAGGCTCGGAGATGCCTGAATCCTTGGAATCCATTCTTTGCAAGGGAGAATGTGATTTTAGTGTGTCTATCCTTTGATAAATCAGATCTGAAACCTCTCCGTTAGGGTCGTTTAATCTGCTATCAACAATCGTTTCTAAAACCTCGGGGTTATGTACTTTTTCGATGAGTTGCTTAGCTGTTTCAGGGCCTTTGCTGCCGATATTTATAGCCTCTTGCAGTTGGGCTAGTAATTCATCAAAATATTTTGGGCTTTCTTGTGCCTGCTTCAGAATTGTTTTGATGTCGTCCCATTTCTCAACAGGACGTTCATGCAAAGCTTTAAAATCGTACCTCTGGCTGAGTCGTTCCAGGAAATTGGATATTTTCTCGGCGTCTTTACCTTTGGGCTGCGTTACTTTTTTAGTTCCAAAAAAACCTTTTTTCGTGGCAGTTTCCTGCTCGCATTCATCTAGGGCTTTATGGAGATGTTCAAGAGTAATTGATCCTTTCCCGGGAATGGAATCCAGCATGTTAGCGCTCCTTGCGTTTAATTATTCTTTTGTATAAGTAAAGCGCATTATCTGCATTTCAGCCTAATTTATTGGCATTTGGATGCTATCCTATGGAAGCCTATGGAAGTTGCTTGTATGTCGGATAATGCATTCATTGTCTGAAGCCATTATAATTAATGGATTTTCTGTGGTGGTTTTAGTTGGGGTTGGCTTCTGTTTGGTCAGACTAATTTATTGAATTAATGATGAAAAATAGAACCCCACTTTAATACCATGTTGCCTGATAATGATGTGATGGTTAGATGGAACAGATAAATACACTGATGCTGATTATGGTCAGCACCATACTGGTTAATAATTTTGTCCTGGTGCAGTTTCTTGGTTTATGCCCTTTTATGGGGGTTTCCGGTAAGCTGGAATCTGCTATTGGCATGTCTATGGCCACTACGTTTGTGCTGACACTAGGCTCTGTTTGCAGCTACATGTGCTACACCTATATTCTGCAACCGTTGGGGCTGGAATTTCTGAAAACCCTTTCCTTTATTCTGGTGATTGCCGTTGTGGTGCAGTTTACCGAAATTTTTGTCAAGAAAGTCAGCCCTATTCTTTATAAAGTATTGGGTGTGTTTTTGCCGCTTATTACAACCAATTGTGCTGTATTAGGCGTGGCTTTGCTTAACAGTAATCGGATGAACAGTTCTTTGGTCAGTTCAGCCACTTACGGTTTCGGGGCTGCCTTGGGGTTTTCTCTGGTACTAGTGCTTTTCTCGGCTATGCGGGAGCGGATCGCTGCAGCTGATGTGCCTATTCCTTTCCGGGGTGCTGCCATTGGAATGATTACGGCGGGCTTGATGTCTCTGGCATTTATGGGATTCACGGGGCTGGTACGGTTGTAGGAGTTTTATGGAACTGGTTTTTTATGCACTGGGATCGCTGTTCTTGTTGTCATCAGTTTGCGGTGCCGTGTTGGGTTTCGCTACCGTGCGTTTTCAGGTGAAAGGCAATCCACTGGTAGACCAGATTAATGAGTTGTTGCCACAAACACAGTGCGGTCAATGCGGTAATCCGGGATGCCGGCCCTACGCAGAGGCCATTGTCAATGGGGCACCTATTAATCGTTGCCCTCCCGGTGGGCAGGCAACGATCAATGCGCTGGCTGAATTACTGGATATGGAACCGGAGCCATTAAATGCCGAATGCGGTACAGAAAAGCCAGATCAGGTGGCTTTTATTCGGGAAGAAGAATGTATTGGGTGTACAAAATGCATCCAGGCTTGTCCTGTAGATGCTATTGTTGGTGCTGCCCGTTTGATGCATACCGTCATTGCGGACGAATGTACAGGGTGTGATCTTTGTATAGAGCCGTGCCCGGTCAGTTGTATTGAAATGCGGGATGTTTCGGTTACAACTGAAAACTGGCAATGGGATTTGCCCCAGAAACAGTGGCAATTGATTGCAACGGATCGCAGGAGTAGCAGCAATGCTTAATCTGTTTAAAAAAAAGATAAACACCTGGCCGCTGCAGGGAGGTGTGCATCCTCCGGAGAACAAAAATCAATCTACGGGAGAACCTATTGCCAAGCTGCCTCTACCGCAGCAGTTGATATTGCCGCTGGCACAGCATGCCGGAAGACCCGCAGAACCTATTGTTCGTGTAGGTGATCATGTTCTTAAAGGGCAAATGATCGCTCAGGCGTCAGGTTTTGTCAGCGCTTCAGTTCATGCCTCAACGTCCGGTGTTGTAACGGCGATTGAAAAATTGCCGGTGCCTCATCCTTCCGGTTTATCGGATACCTGTGTGGTCATCGACAGTGACGGTCAGGATAAATGGTGCGATTTGCATCCTGTTATGGATTATCAGGCAGTCCCCCGGGAAAAATTGGTTAATATTATCCGTCAAAGCGGTGTTAACGGGTTGGGGGGAGCAGGTTTTCCAACCTCTGTGAAGTTGGCTCCGACCCATCCTGTTCATACCTTGATTATTAATGGTACAGAATGCGAGCCTTATATTACCGCGGATGATATGCAGATGCGTGAACGGGCAGAGGATATTGTTGAGGGAGCTGCCATTATGCAATACATTCTCAGGGCGGAGCATTGCCTGATGGGTATTGAAGATAATAAGCCGGAAGCGATTGCAGCGATGCAACAAGCAGTTGCCAGCCGGAAGAATATGAAAGTCATTTCTTTCCCTGTTCGATACCCGTCCGGGGATTCCAAGCAGCTGATCCGTATTTTAACCGGTAAAGAAATGCCTGCAGGAACACTCAGCTCTGACCACGGCTACCTAGTTCATAATACCGGTACGGCAGCAGCAGTGTACGATGCCGTATGTCTGGGGATTCCCCTGATTTCACGGGTGACAACCCTGACCGGCAGAGCATTGGAAAGGCCGGTTAATGTTAATGCGCTGCTGGGAACGCCTGTTAATGATTTGCTGGCTTTTTCCGGCTTGCAGGAGGAAAAGCTGCATTCTTTAGTGGTGGGCGGTCCTATGATGGGGTTTACTCTGGATTCACGGCAGGTTCCTGTGACAAAAACGGTCAATTGTCTGATTGCTTCAACCCATGATGAGAGCCCTTTGTCACCTTTACCACAACCCTGTATTCGTTGTGGTTTTTGCGCTGAGGCGTGTCCCTTATTGTTATTGCCCCAACAGCTTTATTGGTATGCTCAGGCCGAAAATTACACACAAGCTATGCATCATAACTTGTTTGATTGTATTGAATGTGGCGCTTGTTCCTATGTATGCCCAAGCAGTATTCCTCTGGTTCAGTATTATCGGGCAGCTAAAGGAGCTATACGTCATCAGGAAGCGAAAAAATCCAAGGCGGAGCGATCTAAGAAACGCTTTGAAGAACATCAGGTGCGCATAGCTCGGGAGACTGCTGAAAAAGAGGTCCGCCGTAAAGCCCATGCGGAAAAAGCTGTCCGGCTAAAAGCAGCCAGAGACTCAGGAGAAACAGTCGTGCCCGACGACCCGATTCAGGCAGCTATTGATAGGGTTAAGGCAAAAAAATCCGTTCCATCAGGGCAGAAGAAACGAGCTGTTGGCTCGGTAAACACCAGTCAACAAAAGGCACAAATAGTCCGATTATCTATGGCAAAGGCGCAGCTGAAAAAAATGCAGCGTTTCATAGCAGATGAGAGTCTGGCTACAAAAGACCGCCAGAAGTATCAGTCAACGGCTGAATCGCTGAAGCAGCAGATTGAATTATTACAGAAAGAAATCAATCTTGCCGTGTCAGATATCCATAAAAATAAAACAGGGGGTAGCCAGCAAAAGCCTAAGTCAACGGCAGCTGATACCAGACGTTTTACGATTGAGCTGGCGGTAGCAAAGGCAGCGTTAAAAAAATCAGAACGGGCTTTGGCTGTGGCGCTGGAAAAAAACGACGAAACAACAGAATCTTTTAAGGAACAAGTGGAAGAGTGTCGGCAAAAAATAGAGAGTTTACAATGTAAAATACAACAAACGACTTATCAAAAACCGGCAGAAATATCGGCAAAACCGCTCGACAAGAAGCGTGTTTCGACAGTGAATCAAAGTGATGAGTTACGTCAGTTAAAAGTTCAGTTTGCTTTGGCTCAGGCAGCCAGACGAAAAGCAGAAAAAGCTTTAGCGCAGATGAATGAGTTATCTCCGGAACAACAGAAGTCGTATGGTCAGGCGTTAGATGAGGCAAAGAAAAATGCGCAGGCTGTCCGACAGGCACTGGATAATTATCAGAAAAGCCATTCGTTAGATTCAGAAATTATGTAATGAGCAAATAGCAAGGCTAATCTCCTGTGTTTAAATGGAAGCAGTAATGACGCTGGTAAGACAGACATCTCCTCATACTTTAAGTAATAATCATTCGGCCACTGTAATGAGGCTGGTATTGTTGGCCGCTTTACCTGGAGTGATTGCCCAGACCCTGTGTTTTGGTTGGGGCACAGTTATTAATATTTTATGGTGCAGTACAGTTGCCCTATGTTCTGAAGCGTTATTATTGGGACTTCGCCGCCGTCCTGTTGCATTTTATTTATATGATGGGAGCGCACTTGTTACGGCGTTATTACTGGCCGTTGCCTTGCCTCCCTTAGTGCCCTGGTGGCTGTCAGCCTTGGGCACTGTGTTTGCCATTGTGGTAGGCAAGCATCTTTATGGGGGGCTTGGGCAAAATATTTTTAATCCGGCTATGTTGGGTTATGTACTGCTGTTAATCTCATTCCCTGTAGAAATGACCCGTTGGGCAGCTCCTTATGGTATTGCAGGGCAGGAGACTGTGGATAGCTTTATGCAGGCTTTTTCCATTATTTTTGGCCATGTGGATAATATCGATGCTTTTAGTATGGCAACGGTGTTGGATATTGTCCGGGAAAATAAAACACTGGATATGCCTTCGCTCTGGCAGGCTAATCCGGCGTTTGAAGGTGTTGCCGGTAAAGGCTGGTTCTGGGTCAATATCAGTTATCTGGTTGGTGGATTGTTCCTTCTGGTTCGGCGAGTGTTCAGCTGGCACGGCCCTGTAGCAATGCTCAGTATTATTCTTCTAATGTCGTTTTTATTCTGGCAGGGAGGTGAATCAGGTACTCCAGGATCACCGTTATTGCATTTGTTCAGTGGTGCTACCATGTTAGGTGCTTTTTTCATTATTACTGATCCTGTAAGCGGAGCTACCAGTAATAGAGGGCGACTGTTGTTTGGTGGAGGAGTCGGATTGTTGGTTTATATCATTCGAGCCTGGGGGGGGTATCCCGATGGAGTAGCTTTTGCCACTTTGTTAATGAATATGGCGGCTCCTGCCATTGATTATTACACTCAACCGCGGACGTATGGTCATAAGCGCCCTAATAAAGGATTGCCTAAGGCGGATTAATATGATGACAGCACTGCTGAAAAGCGTTACTCGAAATAGCTTGTGGCTGGGGTTGTTTTCTCTGCTGACAGTGGGAATGATTACTCTGACCTATATGGTGACCCATAAGCGCATCGAGGAGCAGGTACGCCTGTATGAACGTAAGGCGCTGGAAGAAATTGTTCCTTCCGGTACCTACGACAATGATTTGTTGGATAACACTGCGGCATTAATGCCTTCTGCTTTGTTATCTACGACAAAACAGAGGAAGGTATTTATTGCCTGTCGTCACGGGGAACCGGTTACAGTAATCATTCCGGTGATAGCACCGGATGGATATAACGGGGCTATTGAATTGCTGGTGGGGATACATAAAACCGGAGAGATTAGCGGTGTCCGGGCAATTGTACATCGTGAAACTCCGGGACTCGGTGATAAAATCAGCACCGCTGTGTCCAATTGGGTACTGGGGTTTAACGGTAAGTCACTGGAGTGGCCTGGACAACAAGGCTGGCATGTTCGTAAAGATGGTGGTGACTTTGATCAGTTTACTGGCGCTACGATTACTCCCCGGGCCGTTGTGTCAGCCGTTTATCGTGCATTGACGTATTTTAAACAAAATCAAACAAAGCTACTGCAAAAACAAGGGTGTAATAATAAGAACCAGTTAACTTCTGATTCTGTTTTAGGGAGCGCTGTTCATGACTGACCATCGATACCGGTCTATTGCCGTTCAGGGACTCTGGAAAAATAATCCGGCGCTGGTTCAGTTACTTGGGTTGTGTCCACTGCTGGGGGTTTCTAATAGCATTGCGAATGCAATTGGTCTAGGTATTGCTACAACTTTGGTTGCAATGGGGTCTAATATGGCGGTATCTTTGATACGTCATTACGTAGCTCCCGAGATTCGACTGCCGGTTTTTGTTATGATTATTGCTGCATTTACTAGCTCAGTAGAGTTGTTGATGCAGGCGTATACGTATGACTTATATCAAATATTGGGTATTTTTATTCCACTTATAGTCACAAATTGTATCATTCTAGGCAGAGCGGACGGTTTTGCTTCGAAAAACCCTGTGTTACCTTCTATTTTTGACGGTTTAATGATGGGAGGAGGCTTTTTCGTAGTTCTACTACTGCTTGGTGCATTACGTGAATTAATTGGACAAGGCACCCTTTTTGCCAACATGGACTTATTATTTGGTTCTGCAGCCCGAAACTGGACCTTGATTGTTATTCCTGATTACAAGCGGTTCCTATTCGCTATTTTGCCACCGGGAGCATTTGTTTTTATGGGATGTATCATTGCCGTAAAAAATGTGATTGACCGACGACAAAAGGAAAAGAACCTAACAGCTCAGGTTCCTTCGGGAGAAAGGCGCAACAGAATCCGGGTCACCGGGTGATATTGCCTTTATACTAAGGAATTTTAAGCTAATATGGCATGGCTAGAGCTGGATTTCCGGGAGCGTAACAAGCCTGATAATCAAGTGGTTAAACACTACTATTAAATAGCCGGTAAAGACGACGGTTATCGTGGAATTGTCTTTTTTTGACGAGTTTTTTAACAGGATTCTGAGTTATTTTTTGGGCTTGTTATTGACTTGGTGATTTATTAAGACAGGGGAGGCGTTGTGTATTCAGCGTCATTTTTGAAGTTTCAAATAGCATCAGTGATTAGGCCTATACTATTTAAATTGCGGCTTAAATTTTGTTGTTTTTTTTTATACAATGAGGCGTTTTTTGTCTATGACCTTGAGGCCACTCATGAAGTCCAAATCAAACGTCCGACAACCAAGCCACGTGGCCTGCAGGGATTGCAGTCTGAGTTCTCTGTGTCTGCCACTGGCTCTGAGTATCAAGGATATTGATAATCTTGACCGTATTATCAAGAGAGGCAGACCCTTGAAAAAGGGGGAGCACCTTTTTCTGGAAGGTGACTCGTTTGTCAGTATTTATGCCGTTCGGTCTGGGGCGATTAAAACTTATACGGCAACGAATGAGGGGGAGGAACAAATTACCTCGTTTTATTTGCCTAGTGAGATTCTTGGGCTCAGTGGCATGGATACAGATGTTTATCCGGTTTCTGCCCAAGCCATGGAAACGACGATGGTTTGTGAAATACCTTTTGAGCAAATGGAAACGTTGTCTATTACTTATCCGGAGCTCAGGCGTCACCTGATGAGATTGATGAGTAAAAAAATCCGTGAGGATCAGCAAATGATGATGTTGTTGTCCAAGAAAAATGCAGATCAGCGAATTGCCACTTTTTTGATTAATTTGGCAAGTCGTTTCCATCGTCGCGGTTTTTCATCACAATCTTTCCGGTTATCCATGTCACGTAATGAAATGGGAAATTATCTGGGACTGGCAGTAGAGACAGTAAGTCGTGTATTTACCCGTTTTCAGAAAAATGGCTTGATTTGTGCTGTGGGCAAAGAAATAGAGATAAAGAAACCTGTAGAATTGTGTATTCTGGCAGGCGGAAGAACAGCTAACCGGCATCATGCGCTTGTGGGTAACGGTTAAAGCTTGGCAGCTGATTATTAAATGGCATTATGTATTTAACTGCCCCTGTTGGGGCAGTTCTTTTTTTAAGATGTTTTATCTTCTGGTAACAAATTTGTTGTGTATAACTTCTTATATCAATCAAATTTTCCAACTCCGTTATGGGCAGGAGTAATTGGATGAAAAAACGAGGCGAAATGACGAGTCATGGTCGTAGCTATGGAGAGAAACTTTAACGTAGGTTTTTCGTTCAGACAGCCGGAGCAATAGAAAATTTAGGAAGTGCGGTTGGCATTATTAGCAGCATGAATAGTTATCAGACTACCAACGTGTATTGTTTCGGATTCTTTATGAGTACTGATGAGTCTTTTTTGAAATCTTGTATCGGTAATGTGGAAGACTGGCCTAAAACGGGTATCGTCTTTCGTGACATAGCCACTTTATTTGCTAATCCTAAAGCTGTTCGAATAATGATAGACAGTTTTTTACAACGTTACCGGGAGCAAGATATCAGTCATATAGCTGCCCTTGATGCTCGTGGCTTTCTGATTGGATCAATAATGGCATACGAGATGGATAAACCTCTCATTATGCTAAGAAAAAAAGGCAAATTACCAGGAACAGTCATCAGTCATGAATACGCGCTGGAATACGGGACTGATGTAATGGAAATGCAGGTGTCAGCTTTGGCTTCAGGTGATCGTGTGTTGTTGATGGATGATCTGATAGCTACGGGCGGTACATTGCTGGCAGGGTGTGAACTGATTCGTCAAGTGGGTGCTGAAGTGGTTGAAGCGGCTGCTATTATTGATCTGGTTGACCTTGAAGGTACAGGCCAGCTTCGATCTATTGGCGTCAATACGTTCGCATTATGCCATTACGGTAATGAGGAATAAAATAACAGGGATTTTCATTATTTTACCTGTGTTCAGGCCAGCCGCTCTTTCTGTATGTAGCCCAACGATTTTGGTTGAGTCGGCCGGCTTCCTATTTTTCGTGGTTAATTGGAACGTACGATTTATGGGGTATCTGCACAGCGGATGCAGCGGTCACAATAGGGCATGGCTTTCAGCCGTTCAGGAGCGATAAGTTTTCCGCATTCTGAACACAGGCCGTAATCGCCGTAATCAATACGCTTAAGTGCTACTGTTATCTTATTCAGCTCTTTTTGTGCCTCATTACCTAATGCATCAATGACTTCATCATTTTGCCTTTCCTGAGCCTGCTCTGACCAGTCGGCACTGTTCTTTCGTGAAGCATCGGTTTTGATTTTAGCTATTCGCTCAGTCAGCTCTTGCTGTCTGTCTAACAGCCATTGTTTCATCGTTGTATAATCAGACATAAAATCCCCCTTATCGGTTGCCGGAGTTCACCGGACTTTTCCTTTTTATTCTGAAAGGTGTCTGTATTGTTGTTGTTAATAAAAGGTCAAAAATGCAGAGTTTTCAAGAAATGATGCTGCATGGTTAATCTTGTCTTACGCTGAATAAATGCCGGAATAATTTTTTGGTCTTTATTCAATATTGCAACAGTAGAATATTGTACAGCTGTTTCAGTTAATACTGCTTTTATGGGAGTTAATGTACCGTATACGCGATAAGGTTTGCAATCGGCGTAATGCTGTTTTGTGACTGAAAAGTTGATTTGATAGCGGGAATGTTAAATTCCCTACTGTCCTATTGGTGAGTGTTGATTATACTAGGCCACAATTAATGATTAGTGTGATGAAAAACTATGCCGAATGCCATTGATAGTCGGGCGCTTAAGCTAAAACTCAATAAACTGCATAAACGTCTTCGACGGTTGACAGGACAGGCGATTGCCGATTACAAGATGATTGAAGAAGGAGATCGGATTATGTGCTGTCTTTCCGGAGGAAAAGACAGCTATACCATGCTGGAGATTCTTATGAACCTTCAGCATAATGCACCGGTACGATTTGAAATTATTGCGGTCAATCTGGATCAGAAACAACCGGGCTTTCCTGAAGATGTCTTGCCTGCCTATCTTACCGGAAAAGGCGTTGAGTACCGGATTGTTGAGGAAGATACTTACAGTATTGTTAAGCAGAAAATTCCGGAAGGGAAAACGACCTGTTCTCTCTGCTCCCGCCTGCGCCGTGGTATTTTGTACCGTACGGCCCGTGAACTGGGAGCGACAAAAATAGCTTTGGGCCACCATCGTGAAGATTTGTTGGAAACGTTGTTTCTGAATATGTTTTATGGAGGGAAGCTCAAGGCGATGCCGCCTAAGCTGGTCAGTGATGATGGGCAGCATATGGTAATCAGGCCGTTGGCTTATTGTCGGGAAAAAGATATTGCGTTATATGCTAAGTTAATGGATTTTCCTATTATCCCCTGTAATTTGTGTGGCTCTCAGGAAAACCTTCAGAGAAAGGCAATAAAAGAGATGATGACGCAATGGGATAAGCGTTTCCCTGGACGAATTGAAAGCATGCTGCGGGCTATCCGTTATGTAGCTCCTTCGCATCTTGCTGACACCGAGCTTTTTGATTTTAAGGGGTTGCAGGTAACAGGAAGACCCGATGAAAATGGTGATACAGCGTTTGACCCGATTTGTCTGTCGGATGATCATGAGGTCAGTCATGAATTGAATATATCTTCGTCTGATATCCTGGCTTCAGATAACAGGGTTCAGTTAGTGAACTTGTAATACCGTGCGATGTTCTGAATTTTTCTGACAGGGCAGCACAGGGATGCCATAGCTGTGTTGCTTTTACAAAATTTAATAACCGCTGTCTATGGTTTACGATCATACTGAAGCAAATGGTTTGTTTTTATCATGCTGACCAGTTCCCTGACATAATCTTCACCCCGGGTAGAGTACCCCGTTAACCCTTCTGCCAGCGCCGGACCTGTAATGGTTTTGTCTTGTTGACGCAGAGACTGCCGGATGGTGCGTAATGGTTTATAAGAGTCGTGTGTGTTCAGGTTTATCATATAGGCATGGACAGAGTCAGTGACACTATTGAATCGACGAACTTCGTAAGTTCTTCCTTTGGGTCGCTTGTGGGGGACAATGCCACACCCCTGTGAAAAGCACCACTGTCCATAAAGATTATTGCCTTCCACTGCAAAGCGGGATGTTCCCCAGGCGGATTCATTGGCGGATTGCACCAGTGCCAGTGAAACAGGAATGATGTCTACACGTTTGAGTAATGCTTGAAAAAAATGAGGAGAAAAATCGTTCGGTGTATTGTCCAGTTCATATTGTTGAGACTGTTGTTTTAACCATGTTTTTTCCTTATTCGTGAATTGGGTGCTATCAGATAGACGTTGTATGGTTTTTCTGTCGTCTAGAATGTGCTGATTTTCTTTTTCAATCATAGGCATCATAAACTGGAAAAATGCTTGTTTTCTTTTTTTGGTTGAAGTGATGGTGCTGAAATCAGGGAGGCTGGAAATAGTTACTTTTGGAATTTCATGTTTAGAGGAAACGAAGTTGTTTTTAGGTGTTGAGAGGTCAGTTTTCTGAATCAGTTTTTTTGAAGGAATATCTTGCTTGGCCTGATTGTTTTTTTCAGGTGTCAGTAAATCGTCATCAGATTTTGATTGCGATAATGGAGGACTGGATGTTGTATCGGTGTCTGTGCCAGAAAAATGAGTGCTACAACCTGAAAGGGTTACTAGACAGATGAGCAGTATTTTTATCATCGCGTAATTCTTCATCAGAATAACCCTGTGTATAGGTATTTGAAATAGGTTACGACGGTTTCGTGACTGGTTTATATCAGATAATTAGATTATCCATCAGTAATATTATATAAATGAATCGTCATAAAAAGAATATTAAATAAAAATAATAGTTATACAGACATGGAGTGTTAGTGATGATTATCGGTCATTTATGGGGTCTTATTGTTCATCCGGAACGTGAGTGGAAATTAATACGAAAAGAATCTCATGGGTTTTGTCGTATTTTTTTGGGTCGTATTCTTTGGTTGCCAGCTATTCCCGCAGTGAGCACATGGTATGGAACGACTCAGGTTGGCTGGCGTATTAGTGATAAAGCCGATGCTGTAAGGCTATCGACAGACAGTGCACTATGGATGGCTGTTCTGGGTTGGCTGGCGATTTCTTTAGGGATTGTGTTGATGGGTGGTTTTATTCAATGGATGAGTAAAACCTATGGGACTCGTGCCACTTATTCCGAGAGTCTTGCTTTTAGCTGTTATGCGGCCTATCCACTTTTACTGTCTGGACTGGCAGGAGTATGGCCCGCTATTTGGGTGTTGATGTTGGTGGCGCTGACAGGAATTGCTATGGCGGTCTGGCTGTTATTTAGTGGACTTCCCTATTTTATGGAAATTCCGGAAGAGAGAGCGTTTATTTATGCCAGTTCAGTACTTTGTGTAGGGTTGGTTATGGTGGTTGCACTGATGATGTTAACTGTGGTGCTATGGGGAGCCGGAATGGGCCCAGTTTATCGATAATGGCATTGATAGCCGTATATTCCAGATAATGCATTAAAAGAAATGATTATTGGCAGGATGGCTGGTCACTGATGATCTCTACAATGGGATTCTTGCAGGTTCTGCACTGGTATATGGTGCCTTGTTGAACTCTTTTATGTCGGGTGCTGCTGAACCGTATAATTTTATTTTTACACTGGCATTGGTATAAAAAAGGACGTACTGCAGCGTTTGCTGTGTTGTAGTTATGGCAGCGATCAGCCGGTATTGAAAAAACAGTTTTCATAATCCATTGCCATTGCATGCCGTGAGGCTGGATGTTTTTCCCATAGTATTGAAACGCAATCAGGTGGGCTACTTCATGAGCAACAGTATGCTTGAGGAAATGAGAAGTATTTTCCTTCAGAAGAATGGCATTGAAACGGATTATATTTCGTTGCAGATATGCCTGTCCCGCGGTTTCGCCACGGAGATTCATTTTTATTTCCGGTTTGGGAAATGAGCTCAGGTAATAGGCTTCTGCCAGTTGGTACAGGGTTTCAATACGTTGTTGCAGTAAGGTGTTCATTGTTTCGGTCAGCATGTTCCTGAATTCCTGAAGCGCTTTGTTTTTGGTGAGGAACTTTCTCTGTATGGTTCAAACAGATATTTCGATTTAAGGACATTATATAGATTAATTGTTTAATGTCTTTGGAATCGTCAGCTCCCGATTTTCGGTAGCTGTTGATATCAGGCAGAGGAAAGGCTTCGATTTTTATGGAAGAATTTTGAGTACCTGATGGGTAGTCTTGCCATAAAAAATTATTGTTCCTGATGCTGCGGGATAAAAAACAAGTATATCGGAACGTATGAGCTATCTTAGGATCGGTCTGTGGATACAGATGTCTGCATTCAATCAGAAGATGGTGAAGGGGCTGTTCTTCAGACTGATATAATTCTTGAGGTAACAGCCAAAACCCATGGCTCATAAAGGTAATGCCCTCATCCATGGGGAGGAAAGTGTAGTAAATCCCGTAGGTAAGATGTTGAGAAATGATGGAGTGTTCGGTGTCAGGAGATAAGTAAATCTTGGTTTCCCTTATACGGGTTCTCAGATATTGGTAGTGATAGTAATGAGGATAATGAGTAATGATAGTATTTTGAAATAGTTGTATTTTCCAGGTACCTTCTAAATCTTTCCATAATTCATTGGCGGTTGATTGAAAGTAAGGGAAGACGAGTAGCACCGATAGAAAAATTTTGGGTCTCATATCATGCCGCCTTAAAATAAGACCATGCTTCTTTATAAAAGAACTGATTATAGAAGGCGATCCGGATATGTTGCGATTTATTATGCCATTAGAGGATGTTTACTGTTTTTTGAGGGAAATTGCGAGTTATTATCTTTAATAAGCTGTAAAAAAGCATTGCCGTAATGCTTAAGCTTGTAGTCCCCGATACCGCTGATGGCTGCAAATTGTTCTTTGTTTTCAGGCAGTGTTTGAAGTATGTCAAACAGCGTCTTATCACTGACAATGATATAAGCCGGTACGTCCTGCTCCTGCGCCAGGGTCAGTCTCAGGTCTTTTAATGCGCTCCAGAGCGGCTGCAAATGAGCGGGAATGTCAATGATACTGTCTTTCTGTTTGTGCATAGAAAGTGTCTTTCGGCGATCCTGCCGCAGAAGAAGCGTTTCTTTTCCCTGTAACAAAGGTCGGCAACGGCTGTCTAGGCGCAAAGTGCCAAAGCCTTCAGCATCTACATAAATATACCCTCGTGCTATCAGTTGACGGTATACGGAACGCCAGCCTGTAATATCCAGCTCTTTACCAATACCGAAGGTGCTGACACGATGATGTCCGTATTGGTGGATCTTATCGGTATCTTTTCCCCTGAGTACCTGAATTAAATGGGAGACTCCAAATTGTTGGCCAGTGCGGTAGACACAGGACAGTGCTTTTCGCGCCGCCTCAGAAGCATTCCACGTTTCAGCGGGCTCAAGGCAAAGGTCGCAGTGACCGCAGGGTTCCTCAAGGTTTTCTCCCAGGGATTGTAATAAAACTTGTCGCCTGCAACCGGTAACTTCACATAAGGCCAGCATGGCTTCCAGTTTCTTTTGTTCAATCTGTTGAATACGGGTTGTTGATGTGGATTTCATTAGCATTTGTTGCAGCAAGATGACATCCTGCAGGCCGTATACCATCCAGGCATCGGCAGGAAGTCCATCTCTACCAGCCCGTCCTGTTTCCTGGTAATAAGCCTCAATACTTTTAGGCAGGTCAAGATGGGCGACAAAACGGATATTAGGCTTATCAATACCCATCCCAAAAGCTATGGTGGCTACCATAATGGTACTATCATTATTAATAAATCGATGCTGGTTCTGTTGTCGTATCATCGGTGTCAGACCGGCATGATACGACAGAGCATTGAAACCTGCATCGCACAGCCACTGAGTTGTTTTGTCCACTTTCTTTCGTGACAGGCAATATACAATACCTGAATCATTGGGATGTTCATTTTGAATGAAGGATAACAGCTGCTGGCGAGTATTGTGTTTTTGGCTGATACGGTAAAACAGGTTTTTGCGGTTAAAGCTGTCGACAAAAACCTGGGCGTTTGTCAGGGCTAGGCGGGCAATAATTTCCTGACGCGTTCGTTGGTCTGCTGTAGCCGTCAGTGCAATACGGGGAACATGGGGGTATTGATCCCTGAGTACATTCAGTTGCAGATATTCCGGTCTGAAGTCATGGCCCCACTGGGAGATGCAGTGGGCTTCATCAATAGCAAACAGAGCAATGGGAATCTGCCTGAGCAGCCACTGTGTATTGTTAGTCAGTAATCGCTCCGGAGATAAATACAACAGATCCAGACTGCCTTCCATCAATGTCTGTTCGACACGATGCTGTTCGGTTATGTCCATGGCCGAATGGAGTCGTCCTGCTTTCAGGCCAAGCTGGCTGATGGCATGAACTTGATCATCCATTAAGGCAATTAACGGAGAGATAACAATTCCTGTGCCCTTGCGTAAAAGAGAAGGTATCTGGTAGCACAGGGATTTCCCGCCGCCGGTGGGCATAAGCACCAGTGCATCATGACCGGAAACAACGGTTTCGATAATATTCTGCTGGGATCCCCTGAACTGCTCATAGCCAAAGACGGTTCGCAGAATAGACTGGCTGTTGTCGGGTTGGCCTGTTTCGGTTTTTTTTTCAGTCGTTGTGTTGGGCATTTCACTGGAAGATGTTCATAAATTGTGTTCAGAGTATAACGATTTACGCTGTGTGCTGTCAGGCTGCTTTGTGATGTTCCTGAATGGCATGTTGTCATGGCATCCGGAGTTGCTACAATAAAGCGCTATTTTTTTATGATAACGGATTGGGTTATTTATATGTCATCTACTCATTTAGTGATTGCTGATTTTTTAAAAAAACGAGGAAGTAATGAGGAGACTATGGAGGCTATGGAGCTTTATGGTTTCTGTACAGCAATGGCTATTTGCCCGGTGAAATGCAAACAAACCCAGATTCTTGAGTCCGTTTTTGGAGAAGAAGCTGAACTGTCGATTAGCGATACCGACCGTTTTTTTCAGATATTGGGTCAGCTGACCAGTGAACTGGATCGGTCATTTAATGAAGAAGAAGGTATACAACAGGATATTAATTTTCCAGAAGATACGGAGTCTCTGGCGGATTGGTGTACCGGTTTTATGACTGCTCATTTCCTGGCAGAAGAACAGTGGTTTGTTCGGCATGAGCAGGAAGTCAGCGAATTGTTATTGCCGGTTATGCTGGCTTCTGGTCTGTTTGATGATGAACCGGATTTTCTGGAGATGCTCAGGGATGAAAAATTAGTGGATGATATGGTCACACAGATTCCTGAAGTATTACTTGAGCTCTATCTCTTGTTCCATACGACCGATGAAAAATAATGAAGAGAATCAACTGATCCATACAGAAACCGGGAGAGCGTAGTGAACAGGGAAAAAAGAACCCTTATTTTTAAACGGTTAAGAGAGCAAAATCCGCACCCGACCACTGAGTTGAATTATTCCAGTGCTTTTGAATTGCTGGTGGCTGTAGTCCTGTCGGCTCAGGCAACGGACGCAGGGGTTAATAAAGCTACAGAAAAATTGTTTTCCGTGGCTAATACTCCTGAAACTATTGCTGCTCTGGGCATTGATGACTTGAAACACTATATAAAGACCATTGGTCTTTATAATGCCAAGGCAGAAAATATCATAAAGACCTGCCGTATTCTGGTGGATCAATATGATAGTGAAGTTCCTCAGACCATGGAGGAGCTGATTGCCTTACCAGGTGTAGGGCGGAAAACAGCCAATGTGATGTTGAATACGGCGTTTCATAAACCGGCCATCGCTGTGGACACCCATCTTTTCCGGCTGTCTAACCGTACGGGGATTGCTCCTGGAAAAAATGTGCTGGACGTAGAAAAAAAATTAATGAGGCTGATTCCTCAGGAATTCATTATGGATGCCCATCACTGGCTGATTTTGCATGGTCGTTATACTTGCAAGGCACGCAAGCCTCAATGTGGTAGCTGTGTTATTGAGGATTTGTGCGAGTACACGAATAAGACATCCTAAGTCGTTTATTTTTATGATCTTCCAAGTAGTTGACCTATTTGCTATTGAGTATCCTCAGACTGTTGCCGTGTTGTTCATATGACGTATTTCAATAGTTGTTGTCATGGATTTAGGGTTGGTTTATATCATGTCCGGTTACTTTGTTTATCAAAAGTAGGATGTATTGAATGGATTTCAATATGAGATTGACTGTTTATGATTGGAGTCATCGTTATAACTAGAGCCATCGGACATTCTGTAAATACGGCAACTTCTTATAAGTAGTATGCAAACTTTTCGTTGCATCGTTTACAGAAATACAGTAGGTGCTGTATTGACTGAATAAAGGTATTTATGTGTAATTCTTGTTCAGTGTTGAACTTAGCAAGGCAGCTGATCGGTTGTCCTTCCATAACACCTGATGATGCAGGTTGTCAGCCGTTAATTATTGAACAATTGGTTCCTCTGGGATTTGAGCCTCATTTTTTTCAGTGGGAAGGTGTGTCCAATATCTGGTTGAAAAAAGGGAAAACAGCTCCGCTGCTGGTCTTTGCAGGGCATACAGATGTAGTGACACCAGGAGACAGGACGCAGTGGCAGTTTCCTCCCTTTGAGGCAGTGGTTAAAGATGGAGTGCTTTACGGAAGGGGAGCATCGGATATGAAAGGGTCATTGGCAGCAATGATTTGTGCTGTCATAAAGTTTGTAAAAACGTATCCGGAACACTCAGGCTCTATTGCTTTTCTCCTGACCAGTGATGAAGAGGGAAGCGGTGAAAATGGTACCCGGCGATTGCTTCAGGAATTGTGCAAGAAAGAAGAGATTATTGACTGGTGTATAGTGGGAGAGCCATCCAGTAAAAAACAGGTGGGGGATGTGATCAAGAATGGTCGAAGGGGATCATTGCATGGTCATCTTATTGTGAAAGGCATTCCCGGGCATATTGCTTATCCTTGTCGGGCAAGGAATCCGATTCACCAGTTGCTGCCAGTATTGACAGTATTAACCCGGATGCAATGGGATAAGGGAAATGCCTTTTTTTCTCCTACGTCTTTTCAAGTCTGGGATGTCCAAGGAGGCCTCGGCGCAGAAAACATGATTCCTGATGTTTGTCATGTGCGGTTTAATTTTCGGTTTTCTTCCGAAGTAACTGTTGAGCAATTACAGGAAAAAGTAAAAGAAGTACTTGATCATTATGAACTGGATTATGACGTATCCTGGAGAGTCAGTGGGCTGCCTTTTCTGACCAAGCCAGGACATCTGATTCATGCAGTACAGGCAGCCATCAGAGCAGAAACCGGCAATACAGCATGCCTGTCAACCTCGGGAGGGACGTCCGATGGTCGTTTTATTGCTTCCGATGTGACGGAAGTGGTCGAACTCGGGCCTGTAAATAAGACTATCCATCGGGTAAACGAATGTGTGCAGGTGAACGAGCTGTTTTGCCTGGAACGGATTTTTTATGGTTGTCTGAAGCGTTTGCTGTTGGAGTGACAGTAAGTGCTGCTGTTGTTTTTTTGTTTTGTTGTGCGTCTTTTATGAAGCACAGTGTTCCGATGTGAAAGCAGATCCATACGATGCCTTCCAGAATGCATCGGGGTTTTTTGTGGTACCACTTTAGGGTAAAAGCACTGCATCCCAGAGAAAAGAACAAGCAACCCGATAAATAAGCATCCGGTTTTTGCAAAGTGTCTGACAGAGGGAAGTAGCCTGTTATTTTATATTATAGTGATTTATTTTCGAAG
>NSIT01000026.1_pt1 | contig 26137 bp, 19 predicted proteins | sample 1450681 | NCBI WGS metagenome assembly NSIT01 (sample SAMN07455404, study PRJNA386592) | invertebrate metagenome | isolation source: Endozoicomonas-like sequences binned from scallop gill tissue | host: Pecten maximus | place: United Kingdom: Lyme Bay MPA | collected 2013-06-01
ATCTCCTGGTGTGCACAAAGACGCCAAGAGAATCACTGTTGAGAGTGATTCGTCAATATCCCCGGGTGATCAAAAATGACAAAGTCGCTTGGTAATTAAAGTACGACAAAGTCCCTTGGTGTTAACATGGATTGATGGAAGAGTTACCATGATCTCGACGAATGGCTGAACTACTACAATACTGAGCGTACCCATCAGGGTGAGCAGTGCCTTGGAAGGACGCTGATGGAAACATTAGAAGAAGGAAAACGTATCTGGAAGGAAAAGTTTATTAACGTAGCTTGACCTGACAGTCACCTTCTTAAAAATCGGCAACTGTCAGATCAGGTCTGAATTACTACACACAGTAGAAACCCCATGTATTTCGGCAGGTCGCACTTAGCTGTTGTTGGTTTTGTTATTTTTCTACGCACGACGACATCCGCTGTTTTTTGCTGATCTAGCAATTTTTTGGGAGGTCTGTCAATGCGTAAGTTCTACTTTTATAAAGACTGGCGCGGAGAAATGACGATATTAGCAAAAATCAAGCCAGCCACCAGCGACATAAAAATCAAAAATGTTTCTGAGCCGATATTAGGTTGCGTAGCAATACTGTCAGCAATAACGTTATCCAAGCCCATATACGTTTTACTGCCTGGAACCAGCACCACGATACCGGTCAATAAAACGACACTAGCCGGTGATTTAAGAAATAAAGCATAAAGATTGCCATAAACACCCACAGCAAAGGCTCCGATGAAATTACCCATGGCACTCCCCAATACAAAACTTCCCATTAATGTTGCTACATAGGCGAGCAGTCCAGAAAAAATAGCCCAGCCGATATCTTTGGTTCGAACATTAAATACAACTCCCAGGGTTGAAGACAACAGAAGCACTCCAAGCCACTTGGACCAGAATGGCATGGCGGTAACAACAGGAACAAAGGTTTTACCCCAGATAAGGCTACCAATCGCCAACCCCAGCACAGCCCCAAAATAAAGCTTGAACAACAGCATTACTGCATCCATGACCCGGGCCGTCCCCGACATCAATTCCCTCGCAGCCAGCTCACTCAAACCTAACGTTATAGATAACCCGGGAATAAAAATAATAATGCTGGATAAAATAACCAGCGGTACATTCAAACCTGGGTCGAGATGATTAATGCCCATCGCCAGAATACCATTAACCACTGACGTCAATGGTTCCAGAACGGTACTCAACCGTTGGGAATAACCAGCAAAAAAAACCAGCAAATAACAAACTACCCCTAACGCACTCGCCCAGGCAATATTGAACCAGTCCAATCCGATCATCATGGCAAAACCGGCACTACTGGCGCCAAAAGCTATCAAGGTTATAGAATTGCTGTATAACCCCGAGCAATTTTCTATTTCATTTAATCGTATATAGGCCTGAACGACAGTCAGTGTTTCATTTTTTAGATCCTGAACCACCTGATTCACATCGGCGAGCTTCCCCAGGTCAATATTACCCGGCTGAACCCGTACTACATGCGTATGTTCATTCTCTTTATCCGGACTCCAAAGCACAAATGTCAATGAGGTTGGTGTAGCTAGAAAAGACCCTTCAAGACCCAACAACTCTGAAATTCCTGTAAGCTCAGCTTCCAGCCTGAAAGCCTGAATACCAAATTTGTGCAAGGCCATTCCCAGCTTAATGACAAAAGTATATTTTGCCTTAAATGATGCGGGGCTCATGGAAGATATTTCAGTATCGTTTGACATAATCATTTTTATAACCTGATGATTATTACATTCATGCTTATTTTTGATGGAAGCCGAAAAGACAATAAAGAGATAAAACGCCTAAGATGACCAGTATGCTTATACTAGGGCGAAAATATCATGCCATCATACCGATGGCACAACAATAAAAAACATCACAAGATAATCAATTGCTCATGCGGCAACCTATTATGTCTGTACTTTTTTACGACATAACTGCCCGACCAGAGGGCAGTAAAGCAGGATAGACGAGTGTCTCAGGGACGATAATACGCTTAGCGACAGCTTATTTGATAGTGGCTGTAAAACTGATATTTAATTTCTTATCAGCAAACAGCCCCCAAAACAGATTGCAGTTGTCGTATGCTTGCCAAAATCAATTCACACCTTCCGGAAAACTCATCAAATTCCTGTCGGATTTTTTCCTGTTCATCACAGGTTTGTCTTTGGTCCGACAGCCCTTTCTGCAACTGACCATAAATTCGTTGCAAATAAAGCTCCAGTTCACTAATTGACTGATTGAGCTGTGGTTGCATTTGTTCCTTAATATACAGATCTCGCATGGATAATGCGGATTTTTCCATAGTTTTCAGGGAACTCATTACCTCATGGCCGATCTGCTGCATATCCAGTGTGTAATACCCCCGATTCACTGAACAGCTTTGCCAACCAAAATCATTAGTGCCAAATAATTTGCAAACACCACCCCACATACCTTTTTTACGTCGATTAACGGTCTCTTTCCGCTCTTTTCTCTCTATGCGTTTATGAAGCAGACGAGTGAAATCTACTTCAATCTGGCGGGTTTCCAGCTTGGGCAACTGGAATTGCATGGAAAAACCATCCGTACCTAACCGCTGATGAATTTGAGCCAGGGACTGGTTAAGTGAATCTCCCACATCCTGTCCAATCTGGTCACAGAAACGGCCAATACCTTCATTAATGGAACTTTCCAATTGAGTTTTAAATAATTGATAGCAACGATTCAATGCCATAGTTATGCGGTTCAGGTGCCCATTGGCATCCAGAATATTACTGAATTCGATTACGGGGTTTTCCGGATCAAACTGCAATACGTCAACCCGGATTTTTTTACGCTGAGGAGCCAGCTTCCGCCTTAACTCTATTGCCAGGCGAGCGAATTTTCCACACTGAGCCTGTTTAATAGCAGCTTCCCTCTGCAGGTTTTGCTCTTTTTTAACTTGTTCTTGTCGTTTACCTTCATAAAACAAATGGGTCATAGTCTGTAACAGATTATTAACATGATCCCGATAAAGCGTCTGAATTAACTCACCAATATGGCTTATCTGTTCATCCAGCATGTTCATTACACTGACCCGAATGGTACGAATACTCTCAATGTCGTTTTCTATCTGGCTGATGATACGCATCAACTGGTCGGCATCTGTATCTAACGCTCCCACCCTGCTGGTAATACAGTCACTGACGATTTGGGTATAACTGCGAATACGATCCAACGCCGACTGCAAACTGCTACTGGCCGCACTGACACAGGTAGCTTTGATGACCTGATCTACCGGAGCAACAAAGCCGCTCTCTTTCCATGATTCCACGGCTGCTTCATGAATTTCCTCAGGATTATCAAGATAATTTCTCCAGCGCCGGCCAAAGGCTTCCTCACAAAAATCCACCGCCCAATCATCCTTTTCAGACAACTGCCCTTTTTCATCCAGTTCTTGCATAGCACGATGGGCCAGTAAAGCCATACGGGCAGACAAAGGGAAAACCCGCTGCTTGTCCACCATACTGCCCAGTATATTATTCTGGACATAATCAATCGTCTGGGTTGCATCCATAGAACGCCGATCACGCTGGTCAAACTTATTTACCAGTACATAAAGCCGATCCGACAACTGATGACTTATCTGGTTAACCTGTAAGCGGACTTCATGCTCTGACTCTGACCCCAGTTGGGTATAATCCAGAACAAGGGCGACAGCTGACGCTCTTTTCAACTGATTACAGAAAACCGCTTTTAGCGATTCGCTTTGTCCAAATTCATTAGGCCCTGGGGTATCGAGAATAGAAAAGCGTCCTACATTTCCAGTCTGAATGCCCTGCAAATGCTGAAACTCAACTTCAATCACCGGCAAATCGTTGATGTTTTCATACTTTTCATAGGGCGGAGAAATCCCCAGACAAACCGCTAGCCTAAACAAATCATTCAACTGATTCAAAAACTCAAATATATCTCCCTGCCCATGGTAATGATCCATGAACGGGGTAAAATCATTATGCCGGATGCATTGAGCCAGCATTTTTACGGATCGGTTAGGGGAGTGTTTGTCTTCCCAGTTTAGATGATCGTTTAACGTCTGGCGAACGACACTGACCAGCTCATCAACCGGTCCGTGATTGGCAAAAATAAGAAGGGGCTCTGTTTTCCCGGGCATATGGCGAATCAGGGTCGGCAATGTGGTCATGGGCAAATTACGATTAGGTAAAATCTCACACCCCACAATGGCATTAATAGTGGTAGATTTTCCTGCTTTTATTGTACCTACAACTGCCAGTACCATTTCCAGATTAATGACCTTCTGCTTTTCATTATCCAGGCTGGAGGCCCAGTCATTCAGCAGACGCCCTGACAAAGAGGCTGACGGGTTATTATCATCGACCGTTTGCAGGAATTCACCGTCCGACAAATCGGTACATAATGCCTGTACTCCCTCAATAACCTTATTTACTGCCAGGGACGTTTCTTTGAGTTTTACGTCTTGCATTCAAATTTTCTCATCTAAAAGTATGCCATTTATTTTACAGGCTGACCCCATAGAATCATCCTGTTATTACACACCTTTTTATCAGAAAAGATACAGTAAAATACTTTCTGGAAGTGATGCCTAAAAGTATTATCTCAATGTTTTCTGATGATTTCTTGCAGCAGATCAAATTCCTGTCAGGAAAAAACAGCAATAATCGTTAACAGGTGATACGGACAGTCGTTATTAACAAACGTATAAAAAAGAGGTAAGTCATGAGCATTACCCGTTGGTCTCCGTTTGGTGAACTGGATGAACTGATCAAGTCTTATAATAAACTTCGTCATTCCATTAAACGTGAACCGGCCAATACCAGTAACGGAGAATGGCTACCCGCTCTGGATATTACAGAAACGCCTCAATCTTTCGTCATAAAAGTGGAAGTGCCGGGCATTAAAAACGAACACCTACAAATAAATGTCGAGCAAAATGTCATCCGTATTAATGGTGAACGGCCTTTTGAATATAAGGATGTCAAGGAACACAGGATAGAACGCAAATTCGGAACATTTTCCCGCAGTTTTTCCCTGCCTAATAACGTCGATGAAGAAAACATTCATGCTCAGCTTAACGATGGCCTGTTATGCCTGACATTGCTCAAAGTGGAAGAAGCCCAGCATAATACGATTGAAATCAAGGTCAACGAGAAAGTATCTTCCTGATAGGCTCAAAACCGGAAATGGGGCGAAAACCATCTGATGCCACTAAAAAAAGCAAGGCGGTATGATACTACCTTGCTTTCTGTAAGACCTGTTTACCCACAATCAATGGCATTTTTTATGCGTTATTTATTTTATTACCTTGATATACCAGCACTGTAAAAACGGACTATTTTAGTGACCTCACTAATGCGTTGTTCAAAACTGCTTTTTAACGCACGCTCTTTTATAGTGTGATCTCCGTCACCATAAGGTCCGAAACCATCCAGCGTTGGCACCCCGACCGCAGACACAGTATTGGCATCACTGACGCCTCCACGCTTTTCAGTAATAAACGGATGGCCGGTAATATCCCGTAATTTCTGAAGCAATACCTGCTGTTCCTTGGTTGTCATCATGGCATGACGCTGTATTCCGCCAGTCATAGTAATACTAACTCCGTCTACAAAATTCCTGTCGGCAACAGCAGCAATACCGGACATAACTCTTTTTTGTTCATCGATATCAGAAAAACGTGCATCAATGACCAGCTTAGCCTCCGGTGAAATAGTATTGGCCCCGATGCCTCCCATTATTTTTCCGACATTGACCGTTGACCCTTTATCAAGGTCTGTCAAATCGGTTAAAGCCAACAAGGCTTTGGCGGCAGCAATGTTTGCATTACGACCATCCATATAATGATTACCTGCATGAGCCGCTTTACCTGCAAAATGTAAAAAGACGGTTGCAACGCCCTTGCGCGCATCTACCACTTCATACTGTTTACCTGCAGCCTCAAAAACAAGACAGGCGTCATAAGATTTTGCCAGCTCTGATGTCAAAAACTTACTGTCATCACTGCCGGTTTCTTCATCGCTGACTAAAAGCATATCCACATTAGCCAGATGTCCCTGCTGCCTGAAAACCGTCCTGAGTGCTGACAAGGCAACATAGTTGCCTCCTTTCATGTCACAAACTCCGGGGCCATAAATCCACTCATCGTCTTCACGGAAGCTTTCAAAGGCTCCCTTTGGAAATACCGTATCGAGGTGGCCAAGCAACAGCAATTTCTTGCCAGGACAATGAGGTGTCGTAAAAAACAAGTGGTCGCCTATGGTTTCCCGGGGATAACATGTAACGGTATACCCAAGATCTGTCATCCAGCGAGAAAAAATCTCTCCATTTTTATCCACACCTGCTTTATTTCCTGTATAGGAGTTTATATTTATGAGAGAAGCAAGCTCATCAAAATCCATGGTCATAAATGCACTTTTATTAAAATCGGGTTTTATTAGAAACAGGTTTTACTGAAATTTTGGTCTACTCATTAAAAGAATAAAAGGCCAGTTCAACGTTCATAGATGAGCAATATAATCAGCTTGCCATTCCCAAAAATTGATCCAGATCACAAGTTCGTAATATAACCAAAAGGGAGGTTAACAAGCTACTTTTTCATCAGTATATTTACCTCAAAAACCAAGATACACACTATATATGAGCTTAAAAGTCACAGTTTTTCAGGGGGTTTGTACATCTTTTACTCAACAAAATAAGTATTGTTTTTTTAGAAAAAAGTCTTCAGGCAAATAATAACAGGATAATTAACGACGATTTACTATTAATCGACACGCCTTTTTCATATGCGCACTAAAGATATTATTTTACTGAAAAAAGAATATCGTTATCGGATGTATGTCCGATATAAAAATTATTTGTTTAATCAAATGCCGGGTTAATAACATAATTCTGAAAACACGGCATTTCCCAATAATAAAGTTTGATACAGGAAACAACCATGTCTACACATACCGTTGGAATCTGGATGTACCAGAATGGCGGTGGGGATGCCATCCAACGTAAACTTGTTGAACGCCTTAAAGAGCGTGATATTGACACCATAACCGGACTGGATTTATCCAAGGCGGTTGCACGTCAGGGATCTGTCTATTGTAACGGTATCAGTATGGAAGAGCTTGATCTCTTCTATTCCTACAACGCCGGTGAGCAAAGCCCCTATCAGGTTTATCTATATGAACTGCTGGACCGTCTTATTCCTACTATTAATAACTTCCGGTCTTTCATGCTTACGGAAGACAAATTCAAAACGTCACACCTGCTGCAACGACATGGTATCCGAACACCGGAATACCGACTTTGTAACAAATATCAACTGGATGATGTCAAGTTTATCATAAAAGACTGGAAAGACGGCGGCGTTTATAAACCCACTGATGGCTGGGGAGGACGGGGGATCGTCCGCATTGATAACGAAAAAAACCTGGATATGCTGGCTCCATTCATACAGAAGCTGGAAGAACCCCATTTCTTTATTGAGCGCTTCATCAAAAATGATTTCAGCGATTTTCGTATTGATGTAGTGGACAACCAGTTTGTCGGTTGCTACGGGCGTATTGCCCCAGAAGGACAATGGAAAACCAACATTACCAGCGGCGGTTCTGTCATTCAACGGGAACCCAATAATGAAGTAGTAGACACAGCACTTCGTGCTGCAAAGGCAACAGGACTTGAGATAGCCGGGGTTGATCTGGTCTATGACCAGGAACACGAAGAATATGTGGTTCTTGAAGTCAACGGAATACCCGCATTTGCCACACCAGACCAGGAACGTATGGGACTGGATTTTAACGATAGAAAAATTGAAAAAATTGTTGACCTGATCGAACGACAAATAACAAAAAATAAGGTATACACAGCGCCAGCAAGTCTGGAGGAGTATTTGTATGCTGTTAAATAACAAAAAAAGACCAATCCTTGGCCTTCTGTATCTGGACCATGTCCTGCGATTTTTTGATCGTTCCAACTTCCATGGCTGGCCCGATAAAATAGAAACGGTTATTTATCACTGGGGAAATGACAAGGAACGCTTTGTCGACGAAGTACGCCGTAAGAAAATTGATATCCTGATCGGCAATATACCGGCAACGGCCTATGAAACTTTCAGGGAAATCGCCCGCGAATTGCCTGACGTACAGTTTCTGCCGTCTATGGATACTCAGTTCTCCAACAAATGCAAAGAGAACGTCACTCATTTTTGTGAAAAATATCATCTGCCGATTCCCCGCACCCGTATTTTTTACGACATGGAAACAGCCCGGCATTTTATTGAAAACACCAGCTATCCAAAAATCGTCAAACGTTCTTATGGTCCTTCAAACTATGGCGGTTATTATGTCCATAAAGTCGACAGTGCTGAAGAAGCCCTCGCCCTGTTTAAAGAAAAGCACTATTTCCCGGTTTATATGCAGGATTTTGTGCCTATGAAAGCCGACATTCGCGTTATGCTAATCGGCCACAAACCAGTTTGTGCGTTCTGGCGGCGCCCGCCAGAAGGAGAATGGCTGACCAATACCTCTCAGGGCGGCAGCATGGATTATATGAATGTGCCACAGGAGGCACTGGATATTGCTGTAGATGCTTCCCGGGCAGCCAATGCCGAATACTGGGCCTGTGATATTGCCGTCAGCCACGATGACCAGTTCACAATTCTGGAATGCGCCACGGCTTTCGCTGCATTTCCTTATATCCGTGACTGGATTGGCCAATACCTGATGTGGAAATTATCCTGCGGTACGATGCCAAAGCCTTATATTCCCATGTACAACTGGGAAGAACTCGGGAAAATTTCTTCATCCCTGCTGAGGACCATGCGGTACATTACTTTTGGCCATGCTGAACAACAGGCCATGACCGATACAGGAGAACTTCCCTGTTCAGACACGTCGGCAGACAGCAGCTACCCCATGCAAAATACCCATTGCAGCCAACAGGAAGAATGGCCCAGTGAAATATGGAACCGTATGGCACAACATGGAAGAACGTTAAAAACATCAACACAGATGATTGAGTCTCCTCACTACCAGCCAGAATCTGCTAATGAAATGCCCTTGAACCATGAGGATTTTATGCCAGAGAAAGCACTGACTTTATCCCACCAGAAGAGTGTTTCTTTTGCCTTACCGGCATACATTGCAGAAGCGCAAACGACTGAGGTTATTACACCTAAAAAAAAGCAGGTACTGCCACGGAATCTCTCTCGCCTGAAACTCCATGAGTTTCTGATTAGTGTTCGTGGCATTGGTGACAGAATGGCAGATACCATTCTTGATGCTCTGGGTACCGAAGGTTTTGTGGAAGCTCTGGAACATGATCCGCAAAAGCTGACCTGCATAAAGAATATTAAGGAGAAAAAACTGTCCAATATCATGTTTTCATGGAAACGCTGCCCTCTGACCAATACTTTGCATTAATGGCCAGAGACAGAAAACAAACAGCACAGCACTTCATGCCTGTGCTGTTTTTCTTATGCCTGTTTTTCTTGTGATCACTTTCCCAGACTAAAAACATTTGCTGCTTGCAAGCACAAAACTGACATGACAGCATCAATAGCACAATCAACGGGCGTACATACCCAAAGGATTTGAAGTTACTATGAGACGCTAAGTTACGAAAGCTTAGAAAAGCCAGATGACAGGAATAAAGGAAAGTAGCTTATAACGTAGCAACTGAAAAGACGACGGGGATATTCCACCAATTAACCAGATATCGATAAATATATAAAGTAGTTACGCCGATCAAACTTTCTAACTCCGTTATGAGCAGGATAAGCTGAATGAAAAAGCAAGGAAAAGTAACGAATCATCGCTATGTTGAGTAACTGCAACGCAGGATTTTTATTCAGATCGTCTGCGTAATAAGAGACCAGAAAGCGCAATGGATATAGCTACTTATCCGAGCAATAAAAGCAATGCCGAGCATTCATAACAATTTTTAAAAATCAGACAGTCTTCTAGCTGCTTTTGGTAAATAACTCTATGAAACAACAATATATTTCATACAATGAAACCATTGATTTTCTCAAGAAAGCCATGGGAGAAAATCCTGACCTGATACGGCTTGAAAGTATCGGCACTACCTGGGAAAACCGCCCCATCATGCTGGCAACCATCTCACAAGATGTTGGCTACGCCGATGAAAAGCCTGCTTTACTCTATACCGGCACCATCCATGCCAGAGAATGGATTGGTATTGAGCTGGCGACACAGATGGTTCATTACATCATTCATAATTACAAATCTGACCCTCAGTTATTAAAGACCCTTACGCGGAATACACTCTATATTGTTCCCTGCCTTAACCCTGATGGCTTTGAATATTCACGGCATCATTTTTCATTCTGGCGGAAAAATCGCCGCGATAATGGTTATGGATCCTTTGGGGTAGACCTGAACAGGAACTTTGCCGTCCGCTTTAAAAAAACAATCGATACCAGTGCCAACACCTATGCGGGACCGGCAGCATTTTCAGAGCCGGAAACCCAAGCCATACGAAAATTCGTAGACAATCATAAAAATATTACCATTGCGCTGGATTACCATTCTCAGGGAAATGTTTTTTTCCCTGCCCACAAATTCAACCATGAGGAAGAGATAGAAGGCACAGATCTGAACATGCTCTGTGCCAACATGAATAATGAAATTCGCAAGGTATCGGGCAGACAGTATGGTATTCATCGTGGTAAACCCCCTTTTAACCTGATCAATGGCAGCGGAAGGGAATACTATTACAGCAGAGGAATCCTATCCACTGTCGTGGAAGTAGGCACCCGGAACATACCAGATTACCTGATTAACATGTCAGAAAGCGTGGCGGAAAATATTCCAGCTGTCCTCTATGCCCTGCAGACTGCCAGCAGCTATTCCAAACTGGCACCCCGAATAGTCAGTAATTTTACGGTAGAAATAATCGGGGCTCGAGAAGCGGTTTTAAGTTGGGAATACAACCATGACGCTGACGTATTTTTTGAAATTTTTCGCAGCACAACCCCTAAAAGCCCCTGTAACGAAGCAAACCGTATTACCATTACCCGAGCCTATACACATAACGATACTCACCTGAAAAGTGGACAACGTTATTTCTATACCATCAGAGCCGTTGACCGGATTACCCGGATTCCTTCTCCTTTTGCGCCACAATTGAAACTGCGCACCCGTCTGGCTCACGATGAATTTTTGTATACCCTGTTCCCCGCAAAAAAAGAGGTGGGTTATGTAGGCAAGAATACCCCGGAACTAAACAGCGACCATTTCGGACATAATTCCCTGTTTGTCGGTATTAACCGTAGCAAAGGTTGTTGCTACGGCGTCATTACCTTTAATCTGGATAACCTGCCTTCTGATACCGTGCTTAAAAAAGCCGTATTTTCCCTGTACCCTATGAACCGGGTGAATGCCAAGATTGAAAATTTTGGGGAATGGTCTGTATCCATTCTCAATCCGGATGAGATTACCGATATTACTAGCTACGACCAGATAGCCCATGCATCGCCTGTCCAGACATTAGGTGATGCCATAGCCTCTGATCGCCTGACTCAGGGTATCTGGTCCGAATGGCGATTTACTGAAGTCGAACAGCGCATATTGCAACAGCAGTTACAACGGGGACGGATCATCCTCAGGGTAGAAGGCCCGAACCATCTTCCTCTGGGCGGGGACTCCCAGATGATGCAATTTGATATCGGTTATGGCCGGTTTGGTGGAGGTATTCACTATCGTCCGAATATTGAAATCATTTACACACGGAAAACACGCCAGTTGATATTGGAACCAGAAGCGCTCCATACCATTTCCCGTAACAATGTCTCTACAGGTACGCTATGTTCAGGTTTTGATAAAAAAGGTCATAAAGTTTATGGGCATTTGACGTTTAATTTGGACATTCTGCCCAACCCTGATAAAACGGTCATCACTTCCGCTCACGTAAAACTCTGTGCAAAAAACCAGCTGAAGACCAATAAAGATATCCGGTTTACCATTGAGCTTGCCGAGCTCAAGGAACTGGATTACGACAACGTACAGACCAGACAACAAATTGAATACATCGGCTATGAGGTCAGCAATGCTCAGTTAAAAGAAAATGCCTGTCATGACTTTATGTTTGACAGCTATTGTCGTCATCTGCTGGAAATGCTCCACGGAAAAAACCGTCAGGTTTACCTGATTGTCCGCCCAACAACACCATCACGGGAAGAAAATGCCCTGATTGATTGGTATAAAGAGGATGAACCCCAAAGGGCAAAACTGGCGATCAGCTATATAGAACGACGCAAGCAGGCATTACCGCCACCTTCACAACTTACGTCGTCTTTTGACAAAGATAAAGAAAAAGTCAAACTCACCTGGAAAAACCCAGATCATCCGGATTTTGTCGGATGCTTTGTGGTACGCAACCGGTTTCATCCTCCCCGCTCTCCTATGGACGGAGTAAAACTCTATGCCGGCAGGGATGAATACACCTATGATGATTTTGGTAATGCCAATATTCCCAAATATTATTCCGTGTTCAGCTACGATAATGTGCCAAATTATTCTGTACCCTCAACGCTATTATTTACTGCCAATAACACGATGCCGTTAACCGAAGAGGAAATTTTCGAAACTCAGGAAGAAGAGGAGCAGAGGTTGCAGCACAAAAGCATTATCAATCTGGAGCCTATTGACTAAAAACCAGTAAACAACGCTTCTTTTTATCGGTGATCAGGTCAGTTTTCTCTGGTCTGACCGATTTCCGGTTGTTAGTTGGCTCTTTTTCTTAAAATAGAATTGCAACATCTTAACAGGGCACGCTTACAGCCACAGCATGTCCTGTTCATATTGACAGTTGTTAAATGAACCAGCGACTGTGCTCCCTGGTATAAACCGTTATTAAAGATAGAAAGCCCTAATATAATAGTATCCAGCCAAAACAGGTTATAATCACTGCCTCTTAATGGTCCGGTAACATTATAGGACTCATTTAAATACAGTTTTCGCCATTCAGGATGCTGATGATAATAGCGAACATCCATATGTATATTATCTAACGTAATATTTGATCCAAATTGTCTGTTTACCCACTCATTACAACGATTAACAAGCATAGACTCGTTCGGAAGAATTTCCCCATGAGTTTCTGAAAGCAAGGTTTTAGCAATATAAATAAATGACCACTGAGGAAACATATATAAAATACCGCCTATGTATAAAATCGTGGTTCCATGCATATTGACATGGCGGGTAAAGTATTTACAGTCACCATGCCGACAAGATTTAAACACATCAGTAAACAATTGCTTAGTTCCATCAAACAGTGTAGATGCGTAAAGCACCACCCTTTGCTTGGGCTCCTGCAATTTTTTGATTGCACCTGTCAGGCTCTTTATTTGGGGAATAGATAAAGTTCTTATGGCATTGATTTCATCATCAAGAGACTCAATAATAACCTGATTATTATTAGCTGCCTCAGAAACTTGTGCACTCATTTTTCTTTTTCCAGAACTGGTTTTATGGATAGTTAGCCTATGTTCTCGTTTAAACAGTTGATTATTAACGATATCAGCTATATAGCCCACGGCAGACATGGGAACATCAAGAAAAACAGCACACAGTGGGATATAAATGAAAACAGGATCAAATTGATGATCAACTTCCAGATCAACCATTGTCCCACTGAATGAATAAATATTATCCTCCCTCGTAGTGAAGTTTTGCTGATTCACCCATTCATAAATATCTACTGTGAAACAATCAAACCCCCTGTCTTCTTCTAAAATAACACCATTCAGTATTTTCAATATGACTGGTCCGTAACTGCCAGGCAGAAAGACACCGAATATAATGCGCAATGCTGTATCAATAACCCATCCTCCCAACATCATAAAACAAGGCAACACATAATAATCATCGTCCGTATCCCTGAGCGCTTCAAATAATTCTTTAGGTGACTTATTTACGAGTGACTCTCTTTTATTAAAAAGAACGCTGATTCTATGAGCAGAAGAAACAGATAATAAATTTTCACAACTGGAAATCGCATTTGCAATGATATCAATCAGAGCCTTATTAAAGAAATCAGACAGTCTCTCATCTGTACTCACTGACAAACGGAAAATAGCTTGGCTGTAACAGGCATTATCAGAAAATGACACGCCCTTCGCAGAGGGAACCATAGAATAATTTTTTTCTATATGCTTTCTTAAATTATTCAAGGAATCTAACAACACTAACTCACTTTCGAAATAGACATGTCTTTCCATATTTACTTTTAATTCGGTTAATACTTTAATTTTATTATCAATGATTGATTTCGCATGAAAAACAAAATCACTTTTTTTTTCAACCTCCAAAAGAAAACATTCAACTAATGGGTCAAGAAATTCACGATTACTTATCAAAAAACGATCTGATATATTTTTTAACTTAATTTCTTCAAGATACTCTATCAAAGTATCTCTACGGCGATCGACACAGTTTCTTAGAATCAGGTAGCCTTCAGTGCAATGATGATAATATTCCGGTTTACCCAAGACCAGTAATTCTTTTATCAGATCATCGTATAAATCATGATGATCTGACAAAGAATCATCAGGTAGTCTGTTTTCCTCCTCTCTTCTGAAATAGCTTATATCCACTTCCTTTTCCTCAATCTCTCCAACATCAGCTTGACCTTGTTCTATATTACTCACCCTCATACTAAGCGATGTAGCCCCCCTGTTTTTTTCTGGCTTTGTTTTTTTTCCTCCCCAAGCATTCTGTTCAAAACAGATTAAACAGAAACCAATGAAAAGAAATAGAACATATTGAAAAATCATTGAATACGTCTTTTATCGAAGGATCAGAGAAGAATTTCTATATATGAACAACAGCATATGCTTAATAATGACAGTAATAGAACAACTTATTACATAAAACAGCAAATACTAAATTAGTATATCCATAGTATTACATGTATTAACATCAGATTAATTTTTTTATAAAAAACAACAAAAAATGTATAAATAAAGGTATAATTTTTTCAAAATCCGAACAATATAAACGTAAACTATTTAGCACTTGGATATTTCAAAGAATACTTACAAAATCAAGTATAGCAATATGTGCTGCACGTCATATTTGTCAATTACTAAAACATCACCGCCATCATCAACGTGTTTATAATAATAATCACCAGCAAGAGTTGATACATGAGGCTAACCCAATATTTATGAAGAAGACAGAGGATCGGGCTGCTATGCCGTCCGGATTAATGAGAAAGCTATATGGGCACTGGAAGATATTCAAAGTGTCGTTTATCCGGAAGGAAGCAAATTAGCCAAACAATGCGATCAATGGCTAAATTGCACTTTTTGACAAAAGTATCATGAAAATGGAATGTCCGGGATACGATCAACTAAGCTGTATATACAACAATTATCTAAACAATTTCCACATTGGCAGGGAGGCTATGGAAGAGCAGTTCGTTGATATGTAGCTGTTATGGCTGCCATTGCCATTTTTACCGACCCGGTTTATATCGACCTGCAACGCTCCATGAACGCAGCATCTGTATTAATTACTAAAGCCTGCAGTAAATGCCTTAGGTCGGATAAAACATAAAATAACTCACGGCTATTTATCCAAACCATCCAGCATACGAATATAATTTATTCGTTCTGTCTGTTCATTATGATTCAATGACTGACGACTCATCATACCTCGCATATCTGTCACTGATTCAAAATCATGGCGCATCATCCACCGGCGTATACCTAATAACAACGTTTCAAGGTAACCCACACCATTCTCAATTAATGCTGATCCCAACATGACAACATCAGCACCGGCCAGTAGATATTTGATAACATCTTCATGGCCATGAGCTCCTCCTGTTGCCGCCAGGGCACCCTCAAACTGATCACATAAAACAGAAATCCAGTGTAAAGGAATACCCGTATCTCCCGGACGACTGATAGGCCATTTTAATTCAATATCCAGAGCATCTATATCAAAATCCGGCTGCAATAACCGATTAAACAACGTCAACCCATTAATACCAACATCATTCAATTGTTTTGCCATATGACTGAAAGCACTAAAGAAAGGATCAATCTTCATGGACACAGGAACAGAAACCTGTTGGTGAATTCTTTTAGCCATAGATAAATAACGTTGTTCAACCGTTTGCCCTGATATTTCAGACGATACAGGCAAATAACAAACGTGCAGCTCGACAGCATCTGCCCCGGCTGTTTCCAGTTCTTTTGAAAAATCGATCCAGTTTCCTGCCGTGCAACCGTTCAGACTGGCAATAACCGGAATATCCACCGTCTGTTTTAACGTATGTATTGTTTCCATATAAGCATCGGTTGTCGTAGAAAAAACCGGTGAACTCGGTGGCAAACTGACCTGCGACAACTGTTCTTCAAACAGTGAATGTAAGACAATAGCACCGATTCCAGCCTGTTTTAGCCTCTCAACACTTTTAACCGTAAATGACAAGGGCCCTGCCGCTGCCACAAGCGGGTTACTCAACGACAATCCCATATAGCAAGTTGTCAGATCAACAGTACGCACGTGTATTTATAGCCTCATGTAAAAACAATAGGAAGACCCATTCTACGACAGATCCGCATCTTATGAAGTTACTGCCTTGCGGGCTTCAATCTCTTTCCGTCTACGCCTACTACTACACTAGTTAGTAGTTCCAAATTCTCTGGGTGTGAAAGCAACCGGTGCATTTTGGACGATGCCTGTCCAGCACGTCAATACTATCTATGATAAAACACTACCTGTCATAAAACGCCATTTATCATAAAACATGGCCTGCCACAAACTATCCGCCATAAACAATCTGTAAAAATTGTCAACGGACACAACAACGGCAAAATCATGACACAATATATTTACAATAGTAAAAGTACGCTTTATAACACGCCCTGAATTCAGGTTTATAGTCAGTATCTAAGTGTCCGTCATGAATATACTTTCAGTTCAGTCACATGTTGCCTATGGTCATGCAGGTAATGCCGCAGCCATTTTTCCCCTGCAACGAACAGGCGTTAATGTCTGGCCCGTCCATACGGTTATGGTGTCAAATCATGGTGGCTATCCCACTATGCAGGGAACTAAGATCGCTCCGGCCATTGTCGGTGATGTTATTGACGGCATCAGGCAACGGGGCGTCTTACCGGATTGTGATGCTTTGCTAACCGGCTATCTTGGGTCAGCCGGAATGGCTTCTGTTATCAAAGACACCATTGAAACATTGCGCACCGTCAATCCGGCTGCACTGTTTTGCTGTGATCCCGTATGTGGCGATACAGACCGTGGTGTTACCGTCAGCCCTGAAATACCGAATACCTTTAAAAACAAGCTACTCCCTCTGGCAGACATTACAACACCCAATCATTTTGAGCTTGAGCTCCTGACCGGTTGCTCTGTATCTTCGCTGGATGACGCCTTAACAGCTGCCCAACAGTTACAGTCGATGGGGCCAAAAATTGTTTTGGTTACTAGCCTGAATTGCGACAGCACCCAATCCGGCACAATCGATATGCTGGCCGTCAGCCCACAGGGTACATGGATTATCACCACTCCCTATGTGCCGTTTACTACGCTGATCAGTGGTACCGGAGATATAACATCTGCGCTATTTTTAGCTTCAATACTCAAAAAACAGGACATAAATGCAGCACTGGAATATGTGGCCAGTGTCATGTTCAGTCTTTTACAGAAAACAGCCGCTGCTCACAGTCAGGAGCTGATTATTATTGATGCTCAGGAAGAGTTTATTCATCCTTCCCATACATTTCGGGCAAAGTTATTACACGTATAATTTGTTCGTTATTATAAAAATGCGGGTGACACCGAATGAGCCTTTTTATTCCGGCCCGCGTAAGATATTAGCCTGTCATCTGATGGGCTCATCAAGGATCATTTTTGTTGGTACCCAGACGCTCTTTCAGTTTTTTATTCAAATCGTTCTTCTCCCCTCGTTTTTCAAAAGCAGATATCCTGTCCTTAACGAACACGGCAGGGGGTATTTTTGCTGCTCTCTGATGACAGGGTGTCTACCTAGTCAAATCGACGAATCAATGCCTTTACATCGACATGGGTAGATACCACCGTACGCCCCGAAAACCGACCGTTCTAGGAAGGGATTATCTCGCGCTTTGTCTTCTCTCTACAGGATCAGCCGATGCCGAGGCCGGTTTAGGAACATCCGGTGAAGAAGCTCCTGTTTGGCTCATGGCAAATCCTTTTGCTTCTGAAAAAAGTATAGTTATACAGCTATGCCAGTAAATCCATTGTTCGCAATTTACTATAAATCAAACACGCCGAATAATTAACCGTGGTGCTATTCCCAATGGATAGCGGGTCCCAATGGATAGCGGGTCCCAATGGATAGCGGGTATTCCCGGACAATTACCGCACCCTACCCAGCTCAGTCTCTAAAGGTTCCATATGATGAATGGGTTGTAATACCAACATATCAACGGCTGTTTCAGTAATCAGTTGTTCTGCCGTATTGCCAATAGCCATGGCACTGATTCCCTTACGGGCATGAGTACCAATAACCAACAGCTCCGCCCCGGTTTTTTTAACCACTTTAGATATCACTGTCTCGGCAGCCCCGGCTTTTACATGGATATGATTGATGTTCAAATGAAAATCCCGGGCATATCCTCGGCAGATATTCATATAACTTTGTTTACTGTCCAATCCATCGCCATGATCCTGTATCGCCTGCATTTGGGTTGAGCAGGCAGAGGCCAGGTGCAGTTCACCATTAAATGCTTTTACCATATATCCGGCATATTCCAGAATGGCCTGATTAAGCTGAATATGCCCGATATCTTCCCGGTCGGCATTTACCGCCGCAATAATAGGCATGTGAGTTCGCCAGGGTTGACCATCTTTCACCAGTAACACTGGAACCCTTGACTGCCTCAGCAACTGCCAGTCCTCTGGCTTACCAAAGGCCTGCGCCAACACGCCTTCCTCACGGGCATTTTTCATCACCAGTTGACAACCTTCCATCTGTTGCACATGGTTAATCGTTTCAATGGCATTTCTGTGCCATGTTTCATGAATATGAAGCTCAATCTCCCTATCCTGAACCGGCTTTATCAGCGTATCCAACCCTCTTAATGAGTATTTCTCATACCGAGGGTTAAGTGCCAGTAAATGCAGGGAGGCTTTAGTGACCAGGGCTATTTGCCTGGCTCGTTCCAGAACAGGCTGCGTTTCACTGCGAGGATCAACAACAACCAGAATTTTTTCAAACTGCCGCATAAGTTCTCCCTGTTGTTCTTTTATAGTAATGGGTCGTCTGCTTGCGTAATGAGAAGGCATAATCCCGTTTATGATGCATGATACAATGATGGGTAAAATTGATATACATCAATATATATGCCATGCCTCTCTGCTACAGATGATAATGAGGCCAACCAACATAATAATCCGTTTATTTGTTAACCGATTTATCAACAGGCTGGCAAATAATTCATACCATAAGGCTACCCTCATCCCAATAAGATAAAGATGTGCGAACTGCTATAAATACACTATCTTTATCTTTACGTAGATAAACTCACAATTAAAATATAAAAACGTTATGAGCAGAGCGGATCACCATTGTATTTTCATTATTGTAATATATGGGGTACTTTCTTCGTTGTCACATGCAGGTCATGAACGGTGCAGTCAGTGTACCTTGTGCTTTGACAGGAACAAGCAAAGCCTTCTCTGCCCTCATAAAGAGATCAAAAGAAATCAGTCGCTTCTAACTGCCTGCCATTCATCAAAGCTGACATCAGCAAACCTTTCGCTACCATCCATTGGCGCAAATATAGAACACAGTTTTTCATCAAAAAATAATTTTTTAAAAGTCATGGCGTGGCTTAAAAATCTTGATATAAATACCTCTCCTGCTCCACCATACCAACAAGACTCTTATGAGGTAACATTATTACCTCCTATAAAAAAACAGCGGATGAACCACTCTTGTGACCGACACCCCGCTCAAAAGTCTTCCTGGGAAGATTACTGCATTCCTGAATGGCCTGAAGACATAATGAAATTATCTTTTCCGCCGACATATCAGGCATCCTCTCCGAAATTTCTAAAGCACCATGAAAGAAAGGTTCTGGATTATTTGAAAAGCTGTGACACCCCTCATCAACCTCATGACTTTGAGCAGGAAGGCCTTTTCTTATTAGCAAAAGTTTTTCTGCGTTCTGAATCCTCTTCATCGACTATTCAGCGTTACCTGAGTAGTTATTCCAATGCTATTGCTGTTTTCTGGTTCTATGGTATTCCTTACTCACTGACACGCATGGAATCCGTATCAGAAAATGACATTACACATCAACGCTTGCGATTATCCTGCTACATCAAAGAAGATTCTGTTCATTTAACCGCTATCACATTGTTATTAAAACTTTTGCCAACTCTACTGAAAACCATCAATAAAAAAGACATAAAACTATTTATTTATCTGTCAAAAAACCCAAGGCTGCCATCTCAGGCCAAGCTCTTATAAAATCCTGCATGATCGTTCTAATTAATGTTTACAGCATTCTGTGCTATAGACTAGAGTAAATGCTCCATTAATACTTTAGGGCAATCTTTCCCTACTGATTCAGGTTTAATCTAATGAAAAAACTTAAAAATGAGGGCGAACTGGTCAAGGAAGCACTAAGAATTGGCGCCATCTATGCAAAAAAACGTCAGGCAGGTTCAATCGATAATTCAGACCCAGCAAAAAAAAAGATAGAGTTTATTTACCGGCTATTGGTTCACGATAATCTTATTCATCCATTAGAAAAAAATCAGGAAACAGAACCTTCCATGAAACGGAAGCTTGCCCTGTGGATATCCCGAAACCTTCCTCCTGAGCATCCTTTACTGAAAAAACAATAATATCTATAAGTTTCCACCACTTTTATTATTAGCCTGCTATGCTATATGCAGAACAGGCTCACTATAAATAAAGCATGAAAAAATTTGTTTGCCGATATTCGCCATAAGAACATTTACTGCTAACACAATAACAACCATTCCATGAAAAAACGGGCAGTCCTTTCATGAATACCAATAATAAACAACCGATACAAACGCAGGCTGACCACCTTTCCATAAAAGCTGTCATCATCACATTACTCACCGGTTTATCTCTGGCCTTTATCGGAACACCTGTAGGACTGGATCCTAAAGCCTGGCACCTGTTTGCTATTTTTATCAGCTGCATCGTGGGCATTGTCTGCAAACTACTCCCCATGGGAGCAACGGCAATTCTAGCGTTGGCAATCGCCATGTTGACCGGAACATTAGGCGAAGATTCAGGCAGTAATGCCAAAGCAGCATTAACCGGTTTTTCTTCCAGCGTGGCATGGCTTGCTGTATTTGCCTTTTTTATCGCACGGGGCTTTATTAAAACAGGACTGGGAAAGCGTATTGCCTATCACTTCATTAAATCAATGGGAAAAAGTACACTGGGACTCAGCTATGGACTTGCTCTCACTGACTTAATTTTAGCACCGGCCATGCCCAGCATCACAGCGCGAGGTGGAGGCATTATCTATCCGGTTGTCAAAGCCTTATCAGAAAGTTATGGCTCCTATCCTAATTCTGCATCCAGCACAAAAATCGGTAGTTTTCTGATACAAAGTGCCTTTCAGGTTAACCTGATTACTTCCGCCATGTTCTTGACCGCAATGGCAGGAAACCCGGTAGCCGTTAACCTTTTATCCAGTCAGGGTATTGTCATCAGTTGGGCTTTCTGGGCAAAGGCCATGATTGTTCCCGGTCTGTTTGCGTTATTAATGGTGCCCATGTCCCTATATTATTTCAATCCACCTGACATCAAAAAAACACCGAATGCCCGGGCTTTTGCTAATGAAGCGCTGACAGAAATGGGACCCATGAGCCTCCATGAAAAACTGATGCTGATTGCCTTCATAGGTCTTATTGTGCTTTGGATAGGAGGTAGCTGGTTACAAATTGACGCCTGGATTGCTGCTGTTTGCGGTGTCTGCTTCCTGCTCATTACCGGCGTTCTGAGTTATAGCGATTTGCTTAATGAAAAAAGCGCCTGGGACACACTCATATGGATGTCTATCCTGATTATTCTAGCCACCTACCTGAACAAACTGGGCTTTATTGATTGGATGACACTTCATATTAATAGCCATATGGTGTTTGGCCACTGGTTCATCACTCTGGCTATACTCACCATTGCTTATTTTTATACTCACTACCTGTTTGCCAGTGCTTCTGCCCATATTGCCGCTATGATTATTCCTTTCACTCTGGTTGCCGCTAATGCAGGGGTTCCTGCGATGGTAATAGGCCTAACCCTTTGTGCTTTTTCTAATCTTTATGCCGGAATCACTCATTACGGTATAGGTTCTGCTCCCATTTTTTTCGGGTCTGGTTATGTGGGTTTCAAGACTTGGTGGCGTAATGGCTTTTTCGTTTCAGTCATTAATATTACTATATGGCTCACCATAGGCTGCTTGTGGTGGAAAGTCATCGGTATCTGGTAACCATTGTTTACAACAATAGATCATAAAATCACAAGACAGCACAAATTATTGTCAGAGATCAATAGATTTTCCCCTTATTTGGTATATAAAAAAATTCTGTAAACAGCAGGGGAACTTATGAAAATAATAACAGCACTTTTTCACCCTCCCAGAACTACCAGTAAGAAACAATTCATGTGGCTGAACTCACGTGCTGAAACGGCATTGTGTATTATCATTGCAATAACTGCCATACGCCTGTACCTCAACGGTATTGGCAATCGAGTTACTCTATTATTTATCGGGGCTCTTCTATCCGTATTTATTTTATTCACTGTAACGTTTTCTACCCGATGGCCGGGAAGAAAAATAAAAAAATGGTGCACCGGTATTTTTTGTTACATTCCTTACCTATTCGGATTATATCTGTTTTTTGGAGAAGGCTTCTGGCGACTGACGCTCATGCTGCAAGAGTTCTCCTGGTTTGAGCTGATGTCCGCGTTGGTATGTTTTTTAATGGGCCATATGGTTGCTTCCGCCGGTTATATCTCCATCGAGTATATTCGGGATATTAAACACGGACGCTCTCCCATGTTCAGTCATACAGCGTCATAGGTGGCATGCGCTATATTACCTACAGGTGAGGCAATAGCGGTGTTCTGTAGCCTACTTTCAGGATACATAACCATGAAACAACATCAGACCATCACCATCTGGTATCTGGAAACAACTCATCCACGGGAATTAAATAGCACAGTTATCACTGATCCTTCGTTTATGATTATTGAAAGTCAAATAAAGTCATTTGCCTTTAATCGATTTCTTTATAGTCTTGTAGGCCGTAACTGGCACTGGGCAGATAAACTGTCTTGGACTGACAATCAATGGGAAGAATACGTCAACAACAACTTACGAACTTGGGTCGCTTATAAAAACGGGACACCTGCCGGTTATTATGAATTAATAAAATCATCTGATCATACCATCGAGATTGCTTATTTTGGCCTGACTCCTGACTTCATACGACAAGGTTTTGGCAGTGGCCTGCTCAGTTATGCCATTCAATCGGCCTGGGACTGGAATGCTGAAAAAATCATTGTTTCCACATGCTCAGAAGATCATCCTAACGCATTAAACAATTATCGCAACAGGGGTATGCGTATCTATCGGGAAACAGTCACTGAACGAAAAGGCTGATAAGGCTGATATTGTATCCACCCTACAGGGTATCGCCTGGTGACGGCATAGCAGAATCTATGCACCCTGAACAGTTATAGCGTATACTGCAATCTGCTTATATGACCACGATTATTATTTATGGCAAATTTTTCTAAAAAACACCATTCCGGTAACAGTAAAACACAAGCAGAAGCTTTACAGATAGCTAAGGCAACACAGCGGCCAGGACAAACAAAAGAACAGACCCGGTTAATTGCCCAAGGCATCCGGAAAGGCATCGATATTTATAAAAAACAGCAAAAGGCCAAAGCCCGGGAACTGGATAAAAAATTAAAAAAACTGAATCAGCCTTCAATCCCTGAAACTTCCGAAAAAAACACAATTGTTCCTACTATGCAAAAAAAATCTTACGGCTGGTTTCCCTGGATATTGCTTATCATTACCTGGATAAGTATTGGCATCTATTATGTTCGTTTGATTCATTAACCTGAATACTATCAGGCCATCGTATAATTACCACATTCCCTAGTAAAATAGACTGGTATAATACTTTCTTTTACTCTTGTCCGGAACCACCTTGAACCCAACTGATTTTTCCCAACTCCCTCTCAGCCCTGCTTTTATTAAAAATCTGAAAGAGCTGGGTTATTTACAAATGACTCCTATACAACAACACAGCTTACCCATTACTCTAGCGGGTCAGGATATTATCGCCCAGGCAAAAACAGGCAGTGGAAAAACAGTAGCGTTTGGCATCAGCTTACTAACAAAAATCCGACAGAAATTTTTTGGTTGTCAGTGTCTGATACTTAGCCCGACAAGAGAACTCGCTAGCCAAACAGCCAAAGCTGTTCGTCAACTGGCGCGTTACCAACAAAATATTAAAATTATCACCTTGTGCGGAGGACAACCCATCGGGCCACAAATACGATCACTGGAACACGGTGCCCATATTATTGTCGGAACACCAGGGCGTATCGGAGACCACTTACACAAAGAAACACTCGATCTCAGTCAGGTGTCGACTCTGGTTCTAGACGAGGCAGATCGTATGCTGGATATGGGATTTATTCATGATATAACAAAAATTATTCAATATGTTCCCGAACAGCGCCAAACATTGCTCTTTTCTGCAACTTACACAAAATCCATAAAAGAAATCAGTCGCTCTTTTCAGCGTTCTCCCGAAGAAGTGATCATAGAAGGAGATACCAAACCTGATATTCATCAGCAGTTTTTTCTGACAGACAAAAGCAAAAAAACAGATAAATTATTACAAATTCTTCAGGACTATCGACCTGATTCATCCATTGTCTTTTGTAATACTAAAAAAACTTGTCAGGATATTTTTGACTACTTAAACAATCACGGTTGTCGAGCACTGATGTTACACGGAGACCTTGAACAAAAAGAACGGGATCAAATCCTCATTCAGTTTTCTAATAAAAGCGCTTCTTTATTAATCGCCACAGATGTTGCTGCTCGTGGCCTGGATATCAATAATCTGTCTGCGGTCATCAATTACGACCTGACAAGCAACCATGAAACCTATACCCATCGCATAGGAAGAACCGGGCGAGCTGGAAAGAAAGGTATCGCTCTCAGCTTATACACAGAATCAGAACAATATAAAGTAGATAAAATCTGTCGTTTTCTGGATCAATCTATACCTTCAGAAGCTGAATGCATCCTATCTCCCCGCATACCGACAAAAGATAGGCAACTCCCATTACCACCTATGGTCACGTTTATTATTGATGGCGGGAAAAAACAAAAACTCCGTCCCGGAGATATTCTGGGCGCACTGACCGGAAAATCCGGTATAGCAGGAAACCACGTAGGAAAAATTGATATTCTTTACTTTACAGCGTACGTGGCCATTAACCGGTCAGTAGCCTCAAAAGCCTTAAGTTGCTTGCAAAGCAATATTAAAGGCAGGAAATTTAAAGTCAGACAATTAGCTTAAGTCTTTTAAAGAGGGCTAGAAAGATCAAACAAAGAGGCGCATTGTGCACCTAGATCTTTCAGCCTTACTTCATTAACCTCTATTTTTTTCATACCTAGAACTTACGCATTGACAGACATCCCAAAAAATTGCCAGATCAGCAAAAAAACAGCGGATGTCGTTGTGCGTAGAAAAATAACAAAACCAACAACAGCTGAGTGCGACCTGCCGAAATACATGAGGTTCCCACTGTGTGAACCCAAATCAGCAACGTGTACCCGCCTTAATGAGTTGAGTGATATGTCGCATGACCGTGTTAACCGCTTTCTCCAACGTGAAAACGTTGCTCCTAAAGATCTTTTTCTGGAAGCCGCCGCAAGGCTTATTTTTGAAAGTGGAACACTATTTGTTGATGATACGGTGCTGGAAAACTCTATACCCATGACACAGCTTTAGTCGGTCATGATGACTCAGGAAAGCACCATAAAACCGTCAAGGGTATTAACCTCATCACGCTCTAT
>NSIT01000027.1_pt1 | contig 25247 bp, 19 predicted proteins | sample 1450681 | NCBI WGS metagenome assembly NSIT01 (sample SAMN07455404, study PRJNA386592) | invertebrate metagenome | isolation source: Endozoicomonas-like sequences binned from scallop gill tissue | host: Pecten maximus | place: United Kingdom: Lyme Bay MPA | collected 2013-06-01
TTTTTTTTTTGATAAAAAACAAGAAGAAATAAATTTTGATATAAACGAGATTTTTCTGGTTTTATTATCGTTTTTTAGATTATATCCGTGATGATTTATGTTTTATAAAACAAAATAATAAATTTTGCGGCATAGTCATTGAGTGTCGTCAATAAATGCATGTGCTTGCAGTAGTAGAATATCTATCGAACAGGCAGAGGTTTCTCCTTATCGAGATAATAATAAAAATACTGATAATCAGACGCGTCATAGTTTTACTATAACGAGAAGACACATAATGAAGTATGAATCCGTAGGAGTTTTGAAGCAGCCCCGACCATTCTACCTGATATTCTTTGTAGAGTTATGGGAACGTTTTGGTTACTACGCTTTGCAGGGCATATTAGCAGTTTATTTCGTACATAAGCTGGGTTTTAGTCAGGCTGATAGTTTTGTCACTTTTGGTGCTTTTTCTGCACTGGTCTTCGGGTTAATTTCCATTGGGGGGAAAATAGGCGATAAGGTTCTTGGAACCAAAAGAACCATTATTCTGGGGGCATTAACTCTGGCTTTCGGTTATCTCCTGATGGCCATTTCTATATTACACAGCAGTCTGGTATTTATAGCTCTGGGCTTTGTGGCCGTAGGTAATGGACTTTTTAAGGCGAACCCATCCAGTTTGTTGGCTAAGTGTTACGATGAAGGAGACAGCCGAATTGATGGTGGTTTTACGCTGTATTACATGTCCATTAATATCGGTTCTTTTGTTTCCTTATCTTTTGCACCAGTTATTGCTGAGCATTTTGGTTATACAACCACGTTTATCGTTTGTGCATTAGGTTTGATAGCGTGTTTATTCAGCTACTGGCAGTTACGTGCCGCTGTTCAGGAAATAGGGTCTGAAGCAGATGAAAGACCCATGAATAAAAAATATTTGATGTACGTCATGGCAGGGACTGTTGTTGCTGCATTTATTTGTGCCTGGTTATTACAACATGTGCTCTTGGCTAATGCGGCATTAGCTGTTATTGCTCTGGTTGTTGTTGCCATCTTCTTCAAAGAAACTTTTCAGTTAAAAGGCATTGCCCGCAGTAAAATGTTGGCAGCATTTATTCTGATGGTCGAAGCTATTATGTTCTTCTGTCTGTATGCGCAAATGCCAACTTCTCTGAACTTCTTTGCTATTAATAACGTAGATACTCACCTGTTGGGTATGAATCTTAACCCGATCAGTTTTCAGGCTCTGAACCCTTTCTGGATTGTTGTGGGCAGTCCTGTTCTGGCAGCGCTCTACAACAAAGTGGGTGATACCATGACAATGCCTTCTAAATTCACGATAGGCATGTTCTTGTGTGCTGCAGGCTTCTGGTGCGCTTATCTGCCGGCCTTTTTTCATACGTCTGAAGGTATGGTGAGCTCTTGGTGGCTGGTGTTTGTTTATATGTTTCAGTCTATCGGTGAGCTGATGATCAGTGGTTTAGGGCTGGCCATGGTTGCTGCACTGGTGCCTCAACGTTTAATGGGATTTATCATGGGTGCCTGGTTCCTGACACAGGCTGCTTCTTTCGTCATTGGTGGCTGGATAGCAACATTGATGGCTGTTCCGGAGAATGTGACGGATCCTTTACAAACACTGCCGATTTATACGCATACGTTCATGCAGATCGGTATTGCTACTACCGTTGTTGCTGTTTTGATGCTGTTCACTATTCCTAAATTGAACCGTATGATCAATGGTGATGATGGCTTGGAACATGCGGAACTTGCTCATGCATAATTATCTGTTATAAAAAAATGTATTGTTATGTAAAATAAAAAAAGGAAAGCCTTGAGCTTTCCTTTTTTTATAAGACTTACTAATAGAATAATAAAGCATCAGGAGTTTGGTCATGACAAAGGTAGTAATCACTGTGTATAAATGGGCGGGCAGTTGGGGGCCTTTTCGTATAAGGGTTCCCTGTGGAGAATGTACGTTAACGAAGGATGTTATTCTTGATACTTTGGCCTGTGATTTGTCCGATATTCCTGTTAAATTGGTGATGCATGACTGGCTGAATCAGTGGTGGAAACCCTTGCTGAAAGGAGGTTGGCATCCCCCTATTGTGATGGTGGGAGACAAAGTGATATCACAGGGAGAAGCGTTGAACCGTGGAATACTGACTCAAGCTGTTATAGAAAGTCATGTTCAGTATACGGAACTGGTTGGTAATCATATTTTTGGCAAGGAAGATTGTCCTCATTGTAAACGTGCTTCCCAGCTTATGGAACAGGCTGGTATTCATTTTCAATATCATGATGTTATACGCGATGCTCGAGCTTTATATGAAATGTTAGGTCGTGTTAAGCCCATTATTGGTCCGAAAACACCGGTAACGGTGCCTCAAATATGGATTGACGGGAAATATATTGGTGGTGCTGATGAACTAGCACATATTGTCAGGTCGACCGATTACATTAAATCCGGGGCGGAATAGCATTTTTTGGTCTGAGGAGGGTTGTTGCCCTTTAAACGGATATCTTACAGAAAGTATAAAAATTATTATTTGGTTTTTTGGAGCAAAACGGGCATAAAAAATCATGTAATAAATTTGCTCTGTGTGTTTATTTAAGAGGTTTAGTATTACATGGTCTTGTGTCAGGGGATTTACAGGTGTAGAATGAGAAAACTTTTCTGGTTAGTTGATGAAATTAAAACTAAAGCTAAAGCCAAGACCATAAGACGCACTTCTGTGATTGTAGTTTGATACGGTGGCACCGTAACCATTTTCGTATTTGGCGTAACCAAGAATATCCTTGTATATGGGGAATTTCCAGGAAATTGCGTAATAGGGTTTTGTTTCAATATTTCGTCCAAAAAACTTTATTTCATTTCTCGCAGCCATTTAAAACAATAGATCAAAGGTGTTTTTCATGGAGTGGCGACAAAATACCGCTCTCATTATCTTGGTTGGCGTCGTATGTTATCAGGGCGTTACGAACTAACGATAGAAAGAAGGTTTGCTATTTTAGCAAAGCATTGGGAGCTTCAACTGTTTAGGAGAACATAGCCAGAAAAACACTATTCATTAATATTTTTTTCATGATAATCAAGGAAACAGATAGTTATCTTTGTGCCTATAGAATTCGAAATAGGTGCAGCAGGGAAATATTATAAATAGGTAGATTAAATTTTTCATATCAGTTAACTTTCATATCCTTGTCATGGCGTTATGTTTCATGCTTATATTTATTGATTACTGATTTTATTAGTTGTGCAAGTTGATAGACTTACATTGCTTATCAATACTTGTTGAAATAAATTCATTAGTTAGATGGATGAGACATTTACTGATATAATATCATACGGATAAATTTTTGTTTTTATAATATTTATTGATAATAAATCCATTTATTTCTTTGATAAAAGTTATGAGCGATGATGAAAAAATATATTATTTGTTAAGGGTAGAGGAGCTTGTAGCAAAAAATAAACGGAAATGAATAATTTGACAAAAAAATTTTTATACTACGCGGTTTCGGATAAAAAGTTTTAATAAAAAAACTCAGATTAAGATGAGCTGAAATAAGGTTATGAATCACACTGCATTATTCGTATTTTTGCTGGATTAGATAAATTGTTTTTTATCTCTACACTACTATAGTGTGTCAATGGGGTTTGAGTAGGTAGGTAATCCATGATGCCAGTAAGTCAAAAGAAACATGTCGTTGCAATAGTTCTTTTTTGTCGTTTTTTAGTCTTGATTATTGCTGTTGTGTATAAAACTGCATGGGCTGTTCCTAAATATAAATTACGACTAGATGCCAATGGTAATTTTTCCGTTTATTTTTCTGGAACTGAAATAGGGTATCCTCTGTCCCATTTAATGACAAGTGATTTGTGTTATTTCTTTCTGTGTAATCATATATATCCCTGTCGATATAGTGGTTCAGTAAACTTCGCATATAAACTGGTTTTTTTTTATAATTCGGGGTATGTGACCTGTGTTCAGTTGCCACGCTATTGTGATAGCTATACTGTCGAGGCGTTGGCTCAATGCATTAATACCCCTTATATCTATTATGGTGTTGTAAAAAATCTGCAGTTTTATCAGGAAAAAAGGGGTATGTTTAACTATGCGAACAATGACAATCCAAGAAATCAGTTTCTTCTTAATTACTATGAAGTATTTAGTCAGGCAGCATTCTATATGCACGGTTTTTTTATAACAACAACAAGTCCAAATTATCCTTTTAGTGCAGTTATCTATGATGGATATTTATGTACTCTTTGTTCTAATAATCCGAGTTTGTTAGCGTTTTTTTCTATTAAAGACCCTAATATATTAGGGAATTTTCGGTTCTCTCTCAGGAACGAAGATAGTCAAGGTAAACCGCATAGTGGCTTGAAAAATAAACCTTATCAACCGTTTTTAAATGGTTATCAAAATTAAATGATATTTTCAGGAGATCAGGTATTGGGAATATGCCCTGAAACAGCGAATTTTCTGTTTCCTGCTGAAGTACAGAATCAGCCTCAAGTTTTATATGGGTTCTAGCTATAAAAAACAGCTATGGTTATCCATTGGAGAGGATGCGTTGGTGTCTTGTAAATTTTTTTACAATTCAAATATTGCGTTTTTAATGATGAATCGGTGAAATATTACAACTGTTATTTTGGGCAAGGTATTTGCTGTGTTTGTTTAAGGATAAGAAATCGCATTATTTCCATCTGTTTTTTTCTTAAATTGTTTGCCAAGAAACCATGCTGCGCTGCTCCAGCTGAGGATGATCAGTAATAAGACTATACCTAAATAAGGAGTAATAGCGCTGATCGTGCCGAATGCAATGATCAGAGCTTGCTGAACCAGTGCACCGCCGGATTTTCCCAGCCGAGCTCCTATGACATCAATCGCTGCTTTTCCTTTGACTTTTTGTTCTTCATCCAAGGGTATATAGGCCATTTCTTTAGTTGGGTCAAACATGGCATATTTTGATGCCTTGCTCAGGATGTTTTGGCTCATGCCAAAAATAACCGATAACATCAAAGGAGTTGTTCCTAATAACAGGGTTAGCTGGTTGACGGTGGTATTGCCTAGTATGCATAAGAAAAAGCCTATGCCAGTAATTAGTAGAACAACAGGAGTAAAGAGTGCTGTGATTGTCCACCCAAAGCGGCGCAGCATATTTCCTCCTACAAAAAGCATCATGAATATAGTGAAAAAGCCGGTGCAGGTAGTAAAAAATCCCATAAACTCAAGATAGTCATTAGGGTCTGGGTATTGAAGCTTGAGCCGATTTTTCCAAGTAACTTCAATAAGATTGATACTGAAGCCGTAGCAGACAACTAGTACGGTAAGCAGATAAAGGTATCGGGAGCTGACCAGATATTTGATACTGTCTATTAACTTCATCTGGGGATGTTTAGGGTGAGTATTGGTGTGGTACTGAAGCTGGAGATGCTTATGCATCCAGCGATAGGTGGCCATGATCAGTAGAGTACTCAAGACAACAGCACCCATCAGCCAGTTCAGGCTGGTTTGCCAGTGATCCTGACTACCATGATGGGCAGTACTGACGAAGCGGCTAGTGATGATAATGATACTTCCTGCTGCCGGCAGGGACATATTTCCCAGTAGTCCAAACAAGGGATAAAACCGTTTGGATTCTTCAATACTGTTTGTGGCATTAGCGAATCCCCAAAACAAGAGTGAAAGAGCGACACTGCCCCAAAGCTCAGCCATGATATAAAAGAGGGAATAGCTCCAGTTCCTGAACATAGCAATTAATCCCATGAATCCTTGTGGTAAAAATGCTTGAAGCCTGTCCGCTAATTCTGAGGGGTGAATAGTATCGCGAAACATGTATATGATGGGAAAACAACCGAAGAAAAAAGTAAACGGGAGTATGGAGCCATAAAATAAACGTGATGGATTTACTGAATTACTGAATTTCATATACAGCATAACAAAGAGAAAAGCGCTGGGTAGGACTCCCCAGAATTTCAGGAATGGAATGATTTCTGCTCCGGAGCCTTCTGAAGTAACGACCAGTGCATCCTTGATATCCCTTAACAGCTGGTAATTAAAGATGATTAGGAAAAACATCATTACCATCGGAATGAGCTTTTTGAGTTCGTATCCATGAACAGGCCACAGGCGCTTTCGCCAAGGAGAAAAAGGTTGCGCGTTCATGGTAATGGTTTTCCCAGAATACTCAATGATTATTAAGTATATTTGATTGTTTCCAAATCAAAAGATTTCTGCACTTTTTTTTGTTTTTTTGTTTTTTTGTTTGATTCAGGTTATCTATTGTTTGTCGCGTTTTTTTATAACAGACTCTGATTGGAAAACGAAACTTTTATTCCTTCCAGTTGCCCTTGGTGTGTCTGCCTTTGGTGTTTAATTACCAGATGGAAAATCTTTTATCGAGGGAATTGGCGTGCATCCGGATATCAGAGTTGATAAACTCCCCCATGCTACTTTTAGGGGGGATGATGTAGCGTTGGATGCCGCTATTCGTTACCTGCAGGAAAAAACAACCGCACAGCCTCAGGATATTCCGTTACCCTTGTTTTATCCCAAGGAAGAATCAGTTAATTGCCCCGAATCAGCGATTCCTGTTGGCCTTTGATACGTATGTCTTGGCATACATGTGTCATGAAAATCTGATTTTTTCCGGTAGCCTTAGCCTTATACATAGCTTGATCGGCTTCGTTGATCAGTTGATGCAGAGATGGAGCTTCCTGTGAAGATGCCGTCATACCGATACTGGCAGAAAATTGCCAGTTTATATCGGGTTCCTGATATTGTGCTATCGCATGTAATATGCGATCAGCAACCAGCTTGGCCTGCCAGGGATCCGTTTCTGGCAGGAGAACAACGAATTCCTCTCCCCCATAACGACAAATCAGATCTTCTTGTCGGGTGTTTTGAGTCAGTAGTGCAGCTATATTGCTGAGTACTTTGTCACCACTGATATGACCAAATGTGTCATTGATGTGTTTAAAGTTATCAAGGTCGATGAATAATATATTGTGTATGACATTCTTGTCGGGATCTTGAAGAAGTCGTTGTTGCCCTTCTTTCATGAATGCGTGGCGGTTTAGAAGCTCTGTCAGAGGATCCAGACTGGCACGGGATTGCCAGTATTGAGTTTGTCGGAAGGATTGAAATAAAGTACGACCATGACAGGCAAGATGTGTGGCCTGTTGCCACTGTCGTGTTCGGTAACGAAGTTTTACGGGCGCTATAACCAATATTGTATAATATTCATCACCATTTTCTATAGGAAAAAGCCAATAAGTGCTTCCCAGATGGTCGCGGAGATTGATTCGGGTTTCCTGTCCTGATTCAGCAATGGGAATCAGGTTGTGTTCCAGCAGGGGAAGTTTTTTCTTAAAAAGTTGTGCTAATTCAGTGTGCTGACAGATAATCTGCCATGGTGTTTTTTGATGGCGGCTAACAATAAGAGCCGGTGTGTCGGGTAGTACAGCCTGTAAAGTCGTGAGAATTTGTTCAAACAGATGGCTCTCCGGTAACAGTGGGGCGTTTTTTTTCAGGTGTTGGCGTAAGTTAGGGTCGAAAACCGTACGTTTTCCCATGCTCTTCTGATCTATACTGACAGCCAGTACCTGTCGTGGTAAATGCTTGTGTTGCATTCTGTACAGATATAATAGAGCCATAGCCTGAATGACCAGCAGAGACTGTTCCACAAGATGGGGCAGACCGGTTTCCCATCCTTGGGTTTTTATAAAAATGATTGAGTAAGCTAATAATAAAATGGCAGAAAGCATTAAAGCCTGACGTGAGGCGCGAATACCTTGGGCAGCACAGTAGATTAATGAAGAAAGAGTCAGGATCAGCATAGTTAATAAAAGCCCAAGAGATGTGCTAAGAAGAGCCGTAGAATGAGGGAAAAATAATAAAAAGGCTGATAGTGTGATACCGGCGGTTATGCCTGTAATTTTACTCCAAAAGGTTAGTTTTAACGTATGAATGGGAGATAATGCCAGTTTTTGATAGCAGAGCATTCCTGTAAATACCGATAAAAACCAGAAACCCAATAGCCATGAAGCCTGAGGTTGAAGGTTGCTTAACAGAGGCAGGGTAGGGGTCTGGTTGGTCAGCATCATGAGTGTCGTAACAGCTAAATGCACGGTCAGATATAGGGATTGGCTGTTTTGATCACGAACACAACTATAAAGAGCAAAACATAAGGACAGGATAGATAATGCCAGCAGGGCACTGTGCCAGCCGTGATCAGAGAAAGCCTGTTGAATATAAAGTGTTGTCGGCCACAATATGGGGGCAGGCTTGTGCGGCAAGGCGGATTTGATGTAGATAAAAAGGGGAGAAAGCTCTTTGGGATGTAAATCCAGTATGATGGTTTGCTGGCCGCTGCTTATGCCAAACGCTTTATGCTGATAGTCCTTCTTTTTATCAGGATAAAACAAATCAAGTTGTTGATAAAAAATCGGACCAAAGTCAAGGACATAATACCCCGATACTAATGGGTGATCTGCCATTTCAATACGATACCATTGGCCGGATGCCCTGTCTTTTGTTGATAAAAAAGGGTATTGAGATATCTCGTCGGGCTGAAGAAGATGTAAAGAATTGGTTAGGGAAAACGATTGGGAATGAACGTTAGAGTTAGCCATAACCGGTGTGTGTAATACCAGACCATAGAGCATGAGCCCATAAAAAAACAGCCGGAAATAAAATGATCGGGTAGGTGTCTCTGCAACAGAGCCGAATATAAAGAGAGTTGTTTGGCGAAGTTCCTTAAGAAGCAAAGTTGTATCCTTTTTTTATTATTGGCAACGTTGCCTAACACGGATTTTATGGCTGTTAACGAAGAGCTAAGCACTCATAAGTAGGTATCACTGAAATAATACGTATCATTTTCTGAATACGATCTGAAAAAATATTGTTACATGGAAATTGAAAAGCAGTGAAGCTTTTTTCTGTGTTATTAAAAAATAGCCACTATGCTCAATCAGGTCAGTTATGTGATGTTTCAGGACATATGTGAGGTTTCAGAAAAGCAGAGATGTCATTAAATATCAGTGAAAGGGTACGTGGAGTTTCGTTCTGCTGGATATTCGGGTTCTTATTCGGCTGTCATGATGGAATATCCCCATCAAAATCCACTCACTTTCCTTCTGCATCATGGGACGGCAAGGTTTATCATGACAATTCCAGTGTTCAGTATAACTGGGTACAGTCCGTCATTGACCGTATTCCCTTGTCGGGCAATGAGCAGATTCTGGATATAGGAACAGGAACTGGGCGTATAGCTGCCCAGCTGGCTGAACGTGTGCCTGAAGGTAAAGTTATTGCCATCGATTCATCTGTTTCTATGTTGGAGCGGGCAAAGAAAGCGTATCCTGAAAAATATTACTCTAATCTTGCTTTTTGTCATTCTTCCGCTGAGGAAATAGATTTTCGGGAAAGATTCAATGTGGTGACTGCTTTCTGGTTATTGCATTGGGTAAAACATAAACAAGTTGTGTTTGATTATGTCTGTCGTAGTTTGAAATCGGGAGGAACGGCGTATTTTTATTTTGGGCCGGATGAAGGTAAGCATCGACTGGACCAGTCGATAGCACAGGTTGCTGCACAAAAACGGTGGCCTCAGGTTGTCAGGCAATTACAATCCGGATTTTATGTGGAGCCGGCTCAAAAAATTCATCGTATGTTGTTGTCCAGTGGATTTATCATTCGGCATTTTAAGGTGACAGAACAGGAGGAATGGTTTCAGTCAGAGGCAGATTTTATGCAGTGGATGCGTTCATGGATGCCTCATTTGCAGTATTTAGATACCGAACAGCAAAACTTTTTTCTGAAAGAAGTGATGCAACAATACGTAGAGTGGCATCCTTTAGATCATGGGAAGGTTCTGTTTCATGATTATATGGTTGAAATCGTCGTTCAGAAACCTGCATCCTGAACTGACGTCGTTTGCCGGTTTGTCAGTTCAGAACCGTTAGAATTTTTAATGTTTTTGATTGCCAAAATGGATTTTCGCGTATTCAACCCGTTCTATCAAAGGAAGATTCTGATTGGTTACAATCTGTTCTATCCTCTTTAATCGTGGATAGATGCCTGTTCCGTTAGCCATTTGTATGGCAAGACCAGGCCTTCCGTTAAGTTCCAGAATCTGCGGGCCCAAATTTTTATCCAGTACCATATCGACACCGATATAACCCAGGTTCGTCATTTCATAACAGGCCGATGCCTGCTGCAACAGTCGATCCCAGTGGGGAACAAAAAGTTGGCTGAAATCATGGCCGGTGTCCGGATGATGAGTGACCAGCTGGTCAAACTGTACGGCCTGAAGGCTCTTTCCGGTAGCGATGTCTAACCCTACACCTACGGCTCCCTGATGGAGATTGGCTTTTCCGTCAGATGCCTTGGTGGCCAGTCTCATCATTGTCATGATAGGAAAGCCCTTGAATACAATGGTCCTGATGTCAGGAACACCTTTGTAACTGTATTCATTAAAAATAGGATCGGCTTCGATGCGTGTCTCGATCATAGCGACGTCATCTTTTCCACCGAGGCTGTAGAGGCCGCTGAGAATATTGGATGCATGTCGATGGACTTCTTCAAAACCGATGATATCACCACTGGCTTTGACGTAGCCATCCGATTGTTTTCCGATAATAACAAGAATACCTTTCCCGCCGCTGCCATTACAGGGTTTGATGACAAAGTCATTGACGTGTTCAAGAAATGAACTTAATAAGCGGATATCTGACTGGTAGCGGATAACGCCGATCATTTTAGGAACGTCAACACCGGCTTTTTCGGCCAGTTTTTTAGTGGATAGCTTGTCATCAACTAAGGGTAATAATTTGCGTTCATTGTATTTGTTGACGAAATTCAGATTCCTGTTGTTCATTCCCAGCACCCCGGCGTTGTGCAGCTTTGCCGGGGACGTAAATGTTGAAAAAAAGCTGAATAAGTTTGCCATGTTTATTTACCGGAAGCGACTGGGCGAAAGCGTCTCAGTTCCAATAGACGATAGCCACTGTATTGCCCAAGCATTAAGGTAATACCGAGAACGGATAATAATAATTCCGGAAAGTTAAAAGCCATATGTTCTATGGTGGGATTAGTTATGACAAGGTAGCTTATGGATGCCACAAGTAAACTGCCGCCACATTCTTTGAACACATCCTTAGGCCCGGATTCTTCCCATAGAATGGACATGCGTTCAATGGTCCATGCCAGAATGATCATCGGGAAGAAGGTGATGGTCATGGCTTCACTCATGCCCAGTTTCCAGCTGAGGATGCTCATGGCTGCCATAATGCCAATAACGACGATAATAATGGCAGCCAGTCGCGCCACAAGGAGCATGTTAAGTTGACTCAATATGGATCGCAACCACAGACCTATGCCGACAATCGTAATAAAAATCGTCAGTCCCGGTAGCAGTTGTGTATGTAAAAATGCAACGGCAATAAGCACCGGCATAAAGGTTCCGGAGGTTTTAAGTCCCACCAAAATACGCATAATCAGTACAACTAGTGTGCCAATTGGAATCAGAAGAATGGTTTTAAAGGCGGTCTGAGATTCCAGCGGTAAAGAGTAGATGGAAAAATCAATAAGACCCACATCGTCCATGCGTGATGTTTTCAGTGCGAGGCCACGGGTAGGGACATACTGAGAAATAACGGAGAAACTGACTCGGGAGTTTTTACCTCCGACAACATCCAATAAGGATTTCCCTCCCCGTTGCCAAAGGAAGAAGTTGTCTGGTGTTCCGGGTTGCCCTGTTGTTGGATTAAACAAGACCCATCCTTTTTTGGTATAGACTTCCAGCATGTCTACAACAGGTTGCCGGCGTCGGCCATCTTCCAGATTAACACCCCTGACGATACGGGAAGGAATGTCGGCCATATGGAGTAGGTCAATAAGAAGAGGTACTTTCTTAGTGTGGTTGTTTAGTCCCCCCAATAGCATGGAAGCATTCTGGTTAGCCTTGGGAGATGCAATAGCCCTGATGAGCAGGCTGGTAAAAGTGATTTCGTCGGAAGATTGCTGATGAGCCTGATCAATCAGTGCTTTGGCTGCTGTTTGGTAAGGTTCTGTCAAGGTAGGTTTTTCTGTGGGTATCTCGGGTTTGTCTTCCGGAGATGATGTGGCCGACGGATCAAGATGCAACTGAACTTTATAAAATAATTCTTGAGGTCCGCTGGCTTCACGAATACTCCATAAAGCTCTGCGTTGATCATTTTTTTTCAGCTGTGTAATGCCGTAACCGGGAGAGGCAAACGATTCATCCAGAATTCGCACACCGGACTGTTGATCAGGCAGGCTCAGAGATACCTGGGTTTCTTTACCCGTGGCGTCAAAATCCACACGACCTTCCACGCTCCATACCAAACTGTTGTCTGCACGAAGCAGAGGAAAGCCGAGTGCAAGATGTTTATACAGAGTTAATCCGATGCCTGTAAGGATTAAGAATCCAACAACAAGGGAGAGTTGCAATCGAGCTTTCATTAAAAACCTCTTTTAATGTGATCGAGCCTATGGCATTTAGCTCTTTTTGCGAAGGGGTGCATTGCTGCCTGCAAATTTCTTTGACACATCCACAATAGCGGTATTGTTCAGGAATCGAACCCCAATTAAAACCGGATAATCATAATCCTTGCGGTTGCGAAGAGTAAATTCGGTTTTAGCGGTAATATCACCAATAATCACCTGCATTTTAACGACAGGCCGTCGCTCTGACGGGAGTCCATGACGTTTAATAAGTACAAACCGGCTGACAGGAAGTTCGATGGTGTGTTTTTTGTCATCGGGAAGCCTCAGAGAAAAACGTACCCAGTGATGATTCTCTTTTTTAAAGGTTTCTATATTTCTTGCATCGATGGAAGATGTCTTTGCTCCAGTATCGATACGGGCCGGAAGAGTCTCTTTGACTTCGGGGAAAGAGATGGTTTCTACGGCCCCAAGCACAGGAACGTTATTAATAGCAACTGGCTTAAGGATTCGTGTTGCCACCGGTTGATTACTCGTCGCTGAACGCTTCAGAGACTGGGTTTTTAACAGTTTCTCCTGAGAGACAAAGGATTTGCTGACATCAACCACTACCATGTCCCGAAGAAAGTTGCGGCCCAATAACAAAGGAAATTCGTAGTTGGTGCGATTAGTCAGGGATATTTCAATCTGTTGTGTAATGTCACCAACACTGACAGTCATTTCAACAACGGGCCGCTCTACTGGATCTTCATTAGGACGTTTGATAAGAATCATGCGCTTGACGGGCAGTTCGATGGAAGCGTCAGATTCACTGCTTCGGGCTACGATAAATTTCACCCACTTTTTACCATCGCGCTCAAAAATTTGCTGGCTTCTGGCATCGATAGAACTGACAGCAGCACCGGTATCCATTTTGGCTTCCAGAGCTAGCTCTTGTTCAGGAAGAAATGCTTTTTCTGAACGGCCAACCAGTAAACGGCCTTCTATATGACTGGGTATCTGATAGATAGCCTGACGCATGGCTTTCTTATGTTTTTCTGCTGACGGTTCGTGAATGTTCTTTTTCATGATTGGTTCAGCAAGTTGTTGGGCAGAATCCTGAGAAGATGAAGGCTCAGCCTGATGAGATGACATTAACGCATTGCAGCCGGTCATTAATAATGACGCAAGTACCGCAAATAAAGCGGGGTAATGAATCATGATTTCACACTAGTAAGAATAAACAGGTCATATTATGCCTTGTCTATGGGAAGTCCGGCATGCCCTTTGGTTTCGTCAGCAAAGAATATAAAACTGCCTGTTGATTTGTAGTTGTATACCTTTGCAAGTTGTGCGACAGCTTACTTGATGTTGACTTTTTTTCCAATGGGCAAGCCCTATTTCATACATAGAAGAGTGCAGAGGGAAGAAAACTGTCATGAAAAGAGGGAGAACAGAATATAGAGAGAAATTTTGTTCTCCTTTTAGCGTTTTAAGAGGAATGGTCGTTTGCCTGCTTATGGTTTTTTGCTAGTCCGGTAATGACAGTGAGAGCCATACTTGCGGCAGCTGGTAAAATCCATCCCATCTGAACGTTGCTGCCTGGCAGCAGTGTCAGAAAGGATAATGTGTTAGCTACAGGAGAGTATCCGCTTTGGTATAGCGTATCCGAAACGGATATCAATAAGGTAACGCCTAACGTCGAGCGGTAGACCAAGGTTGGATTTATCAGGTAGTGGCGTATCAACCCGAGAAAAATCAGGACAATACAGGGAGGGTAAAGCACCTGAAGGACCGGGATGAAAAGGTCAATAATTCTGTTCAGCTGTAAATTAGCCAATAATACGCAGGTAATTATGCATAAGAAAACCAGCCGGGAATAACGAATGGGCAAAAGATTATCGAAATATTCACAGGCGGCAGTAATGCACCCAATAGCTGTTGTCAGGCAAGCCAGTATGACAATAATGGAGAGCAGTATACTTCCTGAAAAGCCATATAAATGATCGACATAAAAGGACAGTATCTGACTGCCGTTATTGACTGAGTGAGGCAGTAAGTCAGTGGATGAAGCACCTAAATACAGAAGAGACAGATAAACCAGTGATAAACTAAGCGCAGCGATAAATCCGGTAATGATGCAATAATGGATTTGTGATTTTTGTTCGTGAATGCCATGGGAGCGCAAATTGGTAATCATAACGATTCCGAACATGATCGCCGCAAGAGCATCCATGGTCATATACCCTTCCAGAAACCCTCCTGCTAAGGGAGACAGGCTGAAAATTCCATCAACAGGAGTTCCTGAGATACGGCTGGGCTGAAATAGCGGAGATAAGCCAAGGATGCCCAGTAAAATGATCAGTGCGGGCGTGATGATTTTCCCTATGGAATCCAACAGCCTTCCGGGACGGAGGCAAAGATAAGCCGTTATGGCAAAAAACACAAGACTGAAGATAAGTTGTATCGAGTCATGGTGTTTTGCTCCTATAAATGGTTGTATTCCCATTTCGAAGGATACAAGGGCTGTTCTGGGTACCGCATATAATGGCCCAATGATAAGGAATACGCAGGAGCCTGCCAGAATAATCAGTGATTTGGGGAGTTCACGGGCCAGGTCATTGAAGCCACCGCCTACCTGGGCTGTGGCAATAATACCAAGAAGAGGTAGTCCGACTGCCGTTATCAGAAATCCAACCGCCGCCGGCCACAGGTTTGTTCCGGATAAAAAGCCTACCATAGGAGGGAAAATCATATTCCCAGCCCCCAAAAACATGGCAAAAAGCATAAACCCCAAACCTATGGTATTGCTGATACTCAGTTGTTGCTTCATTCTGTTTTCCTTTTTGTCTTGTTTTTATCAGAGAGAGAATCATTTTTATGGTCAGTTCTGTCATGGGTTTTGACAAGCCGTCCCGGTTGCCAATAATGATTACAGGGAGATTTATTTGTTGTACAACATTCCTAATTATGGACATTTTTTGATAGAGTGCAGACTTGTTTTTCTGTTCCCTCTAAAATGTATCGCTAACTGACGTAAGAGGTTTTCCCATGAAGTGGTCACGTAACTGGGTCGGTATGCTGTTCTTTTGTGCCATGGCAGTGGGTGTTTGTCAGGCTGCAGGAGTTTCCAGTGAAAATAATCTGTCAGCAATCAATGCGATAGCAGCTAAAGTATTAAAAACTTATCCGGGGAGCATTGATTCTTTGTCTGTTGAAAAACACAGAGGTGTTTTAGTTTATGAAGTAGAAGTGGTAAATCCCGAGACGGGCATAAAATCCGAGATAAAATATTATGCTGACAGTGGACGCATGGTGCTGGATGACGAAGACAGAATGGGCGGATGGGATTCTGCTAAAAAACGATTTATCGATGATAAATATCGTTTGTTGGTAGAAAGCCCGGTGACTCTTTTGTCAGCAGTTGAAAAAGTGATGGAAAAGGTTCCTGGGCAATTATGTGAAGCTGAACTGGAACACAACAGGGCAAAGGGGAAGGTTTTCTTTGAAATAGAAGTAGTGACGGATACTAGCATCGTGAAGATGTTTGTTGATGTCAAAACAGGACAATTTATTGCGCCTGTGGTGGATGATTAATTATTAAATGTAGTAATTCGGATCTGATCTGACAGTTACCGATTTTTTAGAAGGTGACTGTCAGGTCAGATCGTAACTACTACACCTAAACAGTGGGAGAAATGGGAGGAGTTACTTTTACCTCCTTCAGAATCTTTGTTTTTTTACCGAAAAGCTTTTGTTTGATGCTGTTGCCTAATATTTATTTCGTATATTGTTGTATTTATACCTGTTGTACTTATTTTTAATCCTTCTCGGTTGTTTAATAATTTATTTTAGGAAAAGTATGTTTTTTTATTGAACGTCCTCTTATTTTCTTTTTTTGTTTCTGTTCTTCCCTTTGTGATCGCCTGCTGATTTTATGGCTTACCTTTTAAGGTGCATATCGGTTTGTGATAGTCAATAAAATCAATGGGCAGATAACAGCAATGTGTGTTTTTTGATAAGTGGTCGTGTATTTGTGGCTTGCGTCTTGGAGGATTGCCAGAATGATTGTTGCATCAATACTTCCGCGATCAGGATACCGTCTTATAGGTATCGATATTCGGTATTTTATTCCCATTGCTGTTGTTATCGGTGCAGCAGTAATGTTGGATATGCTGCCCCAGGGCATGCTGGGTGCTTTTCCTCTGATGATGATTTCTGGTGCTGTATTAAATGAGTTGGGAAATCGTTTGCCTGTTGTGAAGGATTATCTGGGAGGCGGGCCAATTGTTGTTATTTTTGTAGCGGCAGCTCTGGCAAGTTATCAGATTCTCCCTCAGCAGGCTGTGCATTCCATTACTTTTTTTATGAAAACGGAAGGGTTCCTGAATTTTTATATTGCTGCGCTGATTTGTGGCAGCATTCTGGGTATGGATCGGAAATTACTTCTGAATGCTGCAATTCGTTATCTGCCGGTTATTATTGGTGGCGTATTTTGTGCCTGTCTGTTTACAGGAATAGTAGGCGCATTATTAGGCTATGGATTCAAAGAAGCCATGTTTTATATTGCTATTCCTATTATGGGCGGGGGTATGGGAGCAGGAGCGGTTCCTCTGGCTGAAATTTTCGGGCATGCACTTCATACCAATTCTTCAGAGCTGCTTTCTATCATGGTACCTGCGGTAGCATTGGGTAACGCATCAGCCATTGTATGTGCTGGTATTCTCAATAAATTGGGTAAAAAATACCCTGTTTTATCAGGGGATGGCAAATTAATGCAGGGTCAGCAGGAAACCTCTGTCGAACATAAAAATAAAAAAGGTGTTGATCTGGAGGATTTAGGCCGTGGTGTTATTTTTGCCACGACTTTTTATATTTTTGGTACTTTGCTATCCAGAATGGTGCCTCTGCATCCCTATGCTCTGATGATTCTTTCGGTAGCCGCCGCTAAGGGATTGGGCATAATTAACCGTCAATACGAAGAATGTGCTGCTCAATGGTTTCAATTTATCATGAAAAATTTTACAGCGGCATTGCTGGTGGGAATAGGCATCGCTTATACGGATTTTAATGCGATTGTAAATGCTTTTTCTCTACTATATGTCACACTGGTAGTTACCACGATCGTTGGTGCTATTATAGGAACGGCATTAGTAGGCAGATTAATGAAGTTTTACATGATTGAAGCTTCGCTGACAGCAGGGCTATGCATGGCGAATATGGGAGGAAGTGGTGATGTTGCTGTGCTATCTGCAGCAAATCGTATGGAGCTGATGCCGTTCTCTCAGATTTCATCCCGTATCGGCGGTGCTTTTATGTTGATTGCTACATCTTTAATCATTCATTTGTTTGCTTAAAAAGGTCGATATTGTGAAAGAAGGATTCATATAAGAAAGTATGAATCCTTTTTTTGTATCGCATTAATGGCCGGCGGCGAGCTGATCCATTTTTTTGCAAAAAAACGGTTCGGGTTACAAGTTGTTTAGTGAAGATAACTCTTCATGAAGTTCATCTTCCACGGTTTTTTGGAATGATGTCTGGTTCAGATGGATTAGTGTCTGATGATCTCCGGCTTCCATATATACGTCCGGGATACGTCCCAGACGATTATCCCATATGACTTCCATATTGTAAGGTTTGCCAAAAGGCGGTATAGCACCTACCTGACAATCAGGGAAGTGCTGATTGATATCGTTTTCTGAGGCAAGTTTCAGGTTGGTGTCGGTCAGATCGCTTACCTGTTTTAAAGGAAGACGACAGGAAGCTGGTATAACAGCCATCAGGTAATTGCTACTGGCGGTGTCTTTAAGGATTATGGCTTTGGCCAGGGAATGCAGGGGAACCTGAGCGGCAATGGCGCTTTGAACAGAACTGTGGCTGGGGGGATGGTTGACGGTATCGTAAGAGATGTTTTCTCCTTTCAGGTAACGGTCAACCCGTTGTGAAATAGTCATAGCATACACCCTGATGTATGAGCGGGCATTCATATCCTGCATGAGGAAACAGCAACACTTGCCGGTATGAATGCATTGAAGAAGAGAAATGCAATTTTCCTTTTCAATATTAAGTAATGCTTTGCAATAAATCCTTTTGCCGAGAACAAACAGCAGTATAGTATTGACAATTTGTTTTGCTTAGGCTGATTTCGACCACTATCGTCTATGCTTAGACAAAGGTGTTTTAGGACGGAGAATATACCTCGATTAGCCAGGTTATCTCCATAAGGCCTGTTATAACCATCCCTTTCGCTTAAAAAAGAAATAGGTGCCAAAGGCGCTGAGTAACATCATGCCGAGGGCAATGGGATAGCCAATAGAAGAATGAAGCTCTGGCATGAAATCAAAGTTCATGCCGTAAACGCTGGCAATCAGTGTGGGAGGCATGAACATAACAGCCGCCACAGAAAATATTTTGATGATGCTATTCTGCTCAAGGTTAATAAAACCCATGGTAGCATCCATCAGGAAGTTAATTTTATCGAACAAGAAGGCAGTGTGAGGTGTTAAGGATTCCAGATCCCGGAGCATGTCACGAATCTGTTCCCGTTGATGTTCTGTTAACCTTTTGTTACAAGCTCTGAGAAAGTAGCGTAAGGAACGCTGCGTATCCAGCATGTTCAGACGCATCTTGCCGTTAAGGTCTTCCTGCAGAGTAATAGTACGGAGCAGTTCATCCACATCTGCTGTATCTTCTGATAATGCAGTCTGGCTGGCTTCTTCCAGTTCTCCGTAAATTTCTTCCAAGGTGTCTGCCAGATATTCTACCTTGGCATCAAACAGAGCTATGATGATATCCAGTGGCAGAGAAGCTTTCATCTGCTGATTCTTTATATATCCGCGCATCAGGCGAAATAGTGCGGTAGGTTCATCCTGCAGTGTAATCAGCATGTCGTTTTTTATGGTAAGGGCTACGTTGACATTACGCAGTTCATGGCCAGAACGGTGGGGAAAGAGCGTTCGGATATGGATACCATCGCTGGTTTCAAAGAATCGGGATGAGATTTCCAGTTCTCGCAGGTCTTCTTCATTATTAGGCATTGAGCCGGGAAAATAGCGCGACAACCATTTCAGTTCGTGAAGTTCTGGTTCGGCAACGTCCAGCCAGATGATGTGTTCCGAAGGGGCGGATGTACAATCAATACGGGTAAGAGATACATGGTTGTTGTGCATGCAATAAGCATTGATCATAGTGCAGGGTTCCCACGAAGGTTGTAGAAAGTAGATCAGCCCTAAAAAAGACCAGCCTGTACGTTATACATTGAGAGGTGCCGTGAGCATTTTCCTTATCCTGTTACCAGGGCATCCGTCACATCTATCAAGAATAGCGCGGCATTATACCGGTTAAGTAGGGAGGAATGAAATGTTATAACTATTTCTATAAGCTTCAGGATAGCTTTCTGTGGGGTTTAGGACTTCATCGAGCTTGTCACGGATCAGGCGACATATTTTTGCATCGGTAATAGGCTGGTTTTTATCATCAGTAACTGAAAAGGAATCTTCCGCTTTTTCCCCAAAGGTTGCCACTTTAGCACTGTGAACCCGCAGGTTTAATGCAACAAACGCCTTGCCGATAATGGCCAGCAACCCTGGCCGGTCTGTTGCAATAATTTCCAGTTGTGTCGCTTTTCGGTCCAGTCGGTTGTTAATCAGGATTTCAGGGGTACGGGCAAAATGGCGAAGATAGCCGGGAGTTCGTCGGTGCATTAGCTTCGGTAATGAGATGTTCTGGGATAATGTGGCATGAATGTGTTTTTTAATAGTATGAATACGTTCTGGATTGTTGCCAATGGCTGAGCCATCACATTCCAGTACGGTAAAGGTATCAAGGCAGTAATGGTTGCGGGTTGTTAATATGCGGGCATCTTGTATAACAAGGTTTAAGTGGTCCATGGCGCAGACCAGTAGGGCAAACAAGAAGGGTTGATCTTTTGTGTAGATAAACAGATGTGATCCGGCGTGTTCTTTTTTATAGCTGGTTTCACGGACGGTGATCAGCGAAGAGGCGCTGTTATCCTGTTGAGGATGAATAAGTAGTTCATGGGTATGCCAGACAATATCGTCAGCACTGTGACAGAGAAAGTAATGAGGGTCAAATTGATGCCATAGACGAATTGCCTGAGCTTGTGTAATGTTCTGGCGGCGCAGCAGTCGAATGACTTTTCGCTGGATGTGAAGAATGCGACCGGATTCATGATCCCGCTTATTACTGCCTTGTCGGAAAAATCGCTGTGTTTCATAATACAGTTGTTGCAGTAATGATGCTCTCCAGCCGGTCCAGAGATTAGGGTTGGTTGCGTTAATATCGGCTACCGTCAGAGCATAAAGATAATTCAGTCGCTCGCGGGTTCCTACTTTATGGGCAAAAGTGCGGATGATTTCGGGATCTGACAGGTCCTGACGCTGTGCGGTGACCGAAAGCAGAAGGTGATGTTTGACCAACCATGTGACCAGCTCTGTGTCATTGCCACTGAAACCATGTAAACGACAAAAAGCGATGGCATCCAGGGCGCCTAGCCGTGAGTGGTCACCACCACGTCCTTTTCCAATATCGTGGTACAGTGCGGCTATATACAATAAACGCGGAGCGGTTAGTTTTTTCATAATACGGCACGCTAATGGGTAACATTCTTTATGTGTCCCATTAAAAAACCGGCGGAGGTATTGGATAAGGAGCAGGGTGTGGGCATCAACGGTGTGAACATGAAACAGATCGAACTGCATCTGTCCGGTAATTTTCCCGAATTCAGGAAGGTACTGCCCCAGCACTCCATAACGTGCCATACGGCGCAATGCGCGGGTGAGTCCTGTGGAAGCCTGTAGCAACTCAACAAAAAGACGGTTGCATCGGGGATCGTGCCGGAATTCTTCGTTAATTCGGTAAAGATTATCGGTAATCAGGCGAATAGTGGCGGCACTGAGACCATGTGTCCCGGGGATTTTAGTGGTGAGCACAAAGGCTTCCAGTAGTGCCGGTGGGTATTGTTCGAATACCTCCGGATGATTGACTTCAATATAATGATTATGTAAGTGAAAGAGAGAGTTAATCGGAATGCAGTATTCGGGGGTACTGGTTGACATAATCAAGGTGTCGAAGTGTTGTAATAGAACATCCTTGATTTTTGCCAGAGTCATAACCGTTCGGAAATAGGTTTGCATGAACTGCTCAACAGCCAGTTTGCAGGAGGTATCTTTATAGCCAAACTGCTGGGAAAGTTCTTTTTGGTAATCAAACAGTAGCCGATCTTCACATCGTCCGGAAATCGTATGAAGCGCCCAGCGAATTTTCCATAAAAAAGTACGGCATTGTATGAGGGATTCCGATTCGCTTGATGTCAGAAATTGATGGTCAACAAGTGTTGTTAGATCGTAAGTGCCGTAATATCGAGCAGCGATCCAGCCTAACATATGAAGGTCTCTTAGCCCGCCCGGTGAGCCCTTGATATTGGGCTCAAGTGCGTAAGCACTGTTATCGTATTTAAGATGGCGTTTCTTCTGTTCTTGTAATTTTGCTTTAAAATAATCAGCTTCCGACCATATATGGTCGGGAGAGATATGTTTTTTCAATGCAGTGAAAAGCGGTTCAGGACCACACAGTAAGCGGGATTCCATCAAATTAGTGATAATGGAAAGGTTATTTTTAGCCTGTTGATAGGATTCATCGAGAGATCTTACGCTGGAGCCAGGTTTCAGGCCAATATCCCATAACAAAGCCAGAAAATGCTCAATAGAATCATGATAGCGGGCATAATCATTATCGGTTTTGCACAAAATCAGGATATCAATATCTGAGCCGGGGTGAAGTTCCCTGCGACCATAACCTCCGGTGGCCAGTAGGGCTGGAGAATTCTGTTCAGGCCATGTCAGGTTTTTCCACGCCATACATAACAGTTGGTCAATCAGCCATGACCGTGCATGCACTAGAGTATCAACCGGCATGTCTTCATAAAACCATCGGTTAAGCTGTTGGTTTCCTGTTTTTAACCATTTCTTAAAGGCGGCTATCGGAGATGGATGCAGTGTCAGGTCGGCACGGAATTGTCCTTTATCAAATAATTGTTGTTTTATAGGGCTGGCTAGTTCCGTCATGAGGTTTCCATTGTATTGAGCAAAGTTGCCATAAGAAATTATTTTAAAAAATATAGAATTGAAACATTTTTCGCAATAATTATTTTTCGTATGTAATAAAAATAATGGATAATTTTAATTATTTTTGGCGCTACACTTTTTTTCGGAGAAGGTTAATAACCTTACGTGATTATTAAGTTTTTCACATGTTGATGGTTAACAGTATTCTTTTTTGGTTAAGAATTTTTTCAAATATCAGAAAGTTGAAATGAATAAAAAAATATTAACTCGGTTTTTGTTTGGTCTGTTGTGTGGTGCTTGTTGTTCTGTTTATGTATACGATGGTAAGCAGGATAATGATCAACCCTGTTGAAATTGTTGATATTCCTGTAGAGCTTTATACGATGAGTAAAGAGAAGTATTCATGCGACAATAGAAAAAAACAGAACCTTATGTCCCTGAAACCAGGGAAGTGAGTGTATTAACACTGGATGAAAAAAGTCAGAGGGATAGAATTAGATTTGGTAATTGTATGCTGGGTGATTTGTATAATGCTTTTTTATATGGTCGGGATCCTTTTGAAAACAGTTATTGCAGAAATATAGATATTTATTTACTTCCTCCACAAACAGTCAAGAAACATTTTATGGGTATGTATGAAGATCAAATGGGATTTTATAAAAGAGCTTATTTGGGTTATAAAAATGAAGATGGAGCAGAAATAAAGGGATTTAATGATAAGGAAAAAAGAAGGTTTTAACAGTATGTTGAAGAAATTTTCAGCGAAAAAAAATTTTGGTGAGAAATTTATTGAAAAAGCGGATTTTTTAGATCGTGATTTAGGATTTCTGACGCAGAATAATACGGATAGCGCTTTTAAAGCTGCGCAGCGCATTGTGAAAATGACTTCACCAGAGGATAAAATTGTTATTTTTGAACGTGCTCCTTATTTTGTTGGCCGTGCTATAGAAAAATGGATGGCGCATGCTGAAAAAAATTGGGATCTTATTTTTTCCTATCTTCTGGTACGCCAAATACTGTGGCAATAGGAGAGGTTCAAACTTCTGATGATATCGTAACACCAAAACGTGACAGCCATTTTAAAGAACGTTTGAGAGTAAAAGGGTTGTTATCAGATAATCCTGAATTTCTAACGCATACGACCTGATTTGTTGATGCTGTTTATGGTGGTTGCGGATTGGCATATACCATCAATGTTCCTGAGCTGCATCCTAATCTACGTGCTGTTCCTAAATATAATCCGGTATTCTGGCATGAAGAGTATGATTATCTTCTGGAGCAACAACCGTCTTGGCAGGTGGAGATCCTTTTAAAACACTTTGATGCAAATATACAAGAGAAAATAAGACAATGTCAGGAAGCAGAGAGATAAATCTGGTTTTGGTGTATTTTTTATAATTTTCATTACGCTCTGCATGAGCCGGGCGTAATGAAAAAAACAGGACAACAGAAAAGCCTATACCGTTAGTCAGTAACCTTTGCTATTCCTTTATAGGATTTGTTTCACCATTACGTAACGTCAAAATTTCATATCCGTCACGGGTGACGAGTATGGTGTGTTCCCATTGGGCAGAGGGTCGATGATCTCGGGTGACGGTCGTCCATCCATCGGCCAGTAGCCGGGTTTCCTTGCGACCGGCATTGATCATGGGTTCTACCGTAAAAATCATGCCTTCCTGTAACGTACAGTCATTTCTTGGGCCGTAGCCGTTGTAATGCAGAACCTGCGGGTCAGCATGGAATGTCCGACCGATACCATGGCCGCAATATTCTTCAACGACGGAATAGTTGTGGGCATGAGCATGTTCTTCGATGACTCGTCCAATATCACTGAGACGGGCGCCGGGTCTGATTTGTCCGATACCCTTATACATACATTCACGGGTGACTCTGGCCAGACGTTCATTAAAGGATTGCACCTCTCCGACCATGAACATTTTACTGGTGTCACCGTGAAAACCGTCTTTAATAACGGTCACATCAATATTCAGGATGTCACCTTTTTTCAGTATTTTTTTCGGGCTGGGAATACCGTGGCAGACGACCTGGTTCAGAGAAATGCAGGTAGATTTCGGAAATCCCGGACGTCCGGGAGCGGCACCATAATTTAAGGGTGCTGGGATAGTCTTCTGAACGTCAACCATATGGTGATGACAGATATCATCCAGTTCCTCGGTGGTGATACCGGGGTTTATATGAGGGGCAATAATCTCAAGGACTTCGGCCGCAAGACGACCGGCTGTGCGCATCTTTTCAATTTCTTCAGGGGTATGAATGTGTATGTTCATTACGTGAATGCAGTTATTTCGTTAAAAGCAGGAAGACAAATAAGCTTAACACAGAATGCTTTTATGAGTTAACAAGCATGGGAATGTAGCACAGCCCTGAGAATGTAGTACAGCCCTGAGATTATAGTTCCGTGACGGGTTTTCCTGTTCGCGGGAAGCCAGTTCCGTCTGGGGTGCACTCATGGTATCTTTGATATTACAGCCAGTGTCCAGTTGAAAAACACGGATCTTTTTGCCCAGAAGCTTTGTCAACATTTGCTCGCCAATGTAGCGAACAATGGCGATATCAACGTGAAGATTATCTAATATAGAACTTACGCATTGACAGACATCCCAAAAAATTGCCAGATCAGCAAAAAAAACAGCGGATGTCGTCGTGCGTAGAAAAATAACAAAACCAACAACAGCTGAGTGTGACCTGCCGAAATACATGGGGTTTCTAC
>NSIT01000028.1_pt1 | contig 25023 bp, 17 predicted proteins | sample 1450681 | NCBI WGS metagenome assembly NSIT01 (sample SAMN07455404, study PRJNA386592) | invertebrate metagenome | isolation source: Endozoicomonas-like sequences binned from scallop gill tissue | host: Pecten maximus | place: United Kingdom: Lyme Bay MPA | collected 2013-06-01
ATTGCACGGCTGCACCAGACTTGCTTGACCAACGACCAGAAGCGGAAAATGTTATAGCAGACAAGGGTTATGACAGCAAAAAAGTTAGGAGAAAAATCACAGAAGGAGGTTCCAATCCAATAATCCCCAGAAGGAAGGGTTCCAAGACCGGAAACAAGGATATGGATTGGGTGTTATACAAATACCGCTATCTGGTTGAGAATATATTTGCCAGAATTAAGCACTTTCGAGCCGTAGCGACAGGGTATGACAAACTAAAGCGTAACTATGCCAGTATCGTCGCTATGGCATGCTGTATCATTTGGCTGCCCATGTAAAAACCTCAACAGCCCCTAGGTTATATCGTTTTCAACTTATTTTTTAGAACGAGACCCCCATCAGTTTTATGACTCAGCCTCTGTAGCAATTCATTCGTTGCTAAAGCCATAAGAATGATACCCAAGGCAATCCATGTATTCGAAGGTAAATCCTCATGATTAATGGTTGCTCCTAACAGCACTCCAATAACCGGAACCAGGTAGTTACTGAAAGATGCAAATACAGGCCCTGCATTGCGAATCAGGATCATATAAAGACAGTACACAAGCCCACCGCACATCACACCAAGATACAGGACAGACAACAGGCTGCTTGTGGTCGGATGGAGAGTGTTAATCGGATCCATGATCATCGCTACAATCAACATTTGTACGGAAGCGGCTCCCAACACATTACGAGCAGTCATCAAAGGATGTCCTGCACTACTGATTCGCTTAAGCATCAGCAGCGCCATGGCAAAACTGCACGCAGCAACAACAATGGCCACAGCACCCAACATATTGGTGCTTTCACTCCCTGAAGCAAGCTCAGGATAAAATAATACGATCAGCCCTACGAATCCCATCACGACACTGCATAAGCCGGCAAAAGTAATTTTTGCTCCCCGCACCATCACCGGTGACAAAATAATCGTAAAGAAAGGAATGGTTCCCATTAAAATAGATGCCACAGCAGTATCCAGAAACTGCTGACCCCAAGCAACCAGTACAAATGGGATGGTTGCCTCCAGAACCCCGACCAAACTGTAATCGAGCCAGCGCCCCTGGGTTCCTTTAATTCCCAACATCCGGCAAGCCATCCATAATGTCAGAAAACCCGCTGTTGCACGGATAGTCCCGACCCATACCGGAGGCAGCCCATCGATGGCTGCGCTCATGAAAATAAACTGGGACCCCCATAATGCGCCCACAGCCAATAACAAAAAGTATTTCTTTAACAAAACAGATCTCCCATAAGCAATGACTCACTCCTTTAGGCAAGGTTTTTTTAGTGATGCTTCATTCGCCAAGAGTTACAGTTAGTAATACCTCATCACCCCTGAAGCACTATCATAATTAGCCCTCCGTTAAGGATTTCCGAGAAAACCGGCGTTCTCAGTTTTAAAGTATATTCAGAATATTATCTATACTATAAAAGCCATTGATATGGATAAAATGAAAAGTATTCATTCAGCTATGGTAATATTAGATAGTTTGATGAAAGACATTCTCTACTCTGAATACTGTATTGGGCATGAAAGCTTTTAACCGGCTCGATCTCAACCTCCTGCGCATTTTCGACCTGCTAATGAACGAAGGCAGTGTCAGCAAGGTGGCTGAGCATATTAATTTATCACAATCCACTGTAAGCCATGCCCTTTCACGCTTACGGCAGCAATTGGGTAACGAACTTTTTATTCCCGTTCGAGGCGGCATGATGCCAACGGATCAGGCCAAAAGGATGGCACCTTCCATTCGCCATGCCTTAATGCTCATGGAGCAGGCTGTCCATAATGGCCCTGTTTTTAATTCCACAAACAGCAAACAGTCGTTTAGGATCGCCGGTAGCGATTATGTGGAGCTTATTTTACTGCCTCCTTTGCTGAAACGATTCAAGGAAACAGCACCTCATATCAGCATCCAGCTTGAAGAATTAAATAACAGCGATTACCTGCGCGAACTGGAAAATGAAAAGCTGGATCTGGTCATTGGTTTTGAAAAACCAGACCATCTTTCTCACCGATTACTGAATAAGGTTTTCCTGCAGGAATCTATGGTGGTCATATCTGCCAAACCACTGGGATCTCAAGGAAAACCATTACAGGCAAAAAAACTGGAACAATTGTCTTTTATTTACCCCTCCAACTGGGGGCACACCCAGTCTTTAATGGAACAATGGTGTGAAAAAAATCGTATAAAACGACAGCTGGGAATAACAGTCAGTGGCTTTGTAGCTATTCCTGAATTAATGAAGCAATTGGATATGGTCGCAGCATTGCCCCGCGCCATTGCCCTGTATTACGAAAAATACTTTCGCTTTTTCTGGTACTCATTGGCCGATGAACAACTATGCTATCGCCACAAGCTGGCATGGCACCCTCTGAGAGAAAATGATCCGGCATTAAGCTGGCTGTGCAGCCAGATTATTGAAGTCGGCGAAAACCTGAAATAAAGGGCTACCGAAAACACCGAAACATCTCCCGTGAAGAAACCGTCAGACTTTAAATCTGAAACTTCCTATTTCCCGATAAATAACTGGCTTAAACACATCACTTGCTGAATACACTATAGTCAACAAGCTATAGTCAACAAGTGATCACGACGCTTATTTTATGTGCATATTTCCTAATTGGTCATCCAGCTTCCTACTGATTATTAACGGTGATGTCGTATGTTTTGCCAATAGACTGTACAGAGAGGGCACCACAAAAAGCGTAAGAACACTTGCTACACTGACACCGCTGAAAACCACCACACCAATATTAACCCGTGATTCTGACCCCGCTCCGGATGCCATTAACAAGGGTACGGCACCAATTACCGTCGTTAATGCCGTCATCATTACCGGCCGCAACCGCATTACTGCACTGTCAATGACTGCCTGCTCAAAAGCCATTCCTTTGTCCCGGAGCTGATTACAGAATTCCACTATAAGAATTCCGTTCTTTGTCACCAAACCAATAAGCATGATCATAGCAAGCTGACTATAAATATTGAGTGTTTCCCCCGCCACCAGCAAGCCTACCAGACCTCCAGCTAAACCCAGAGGAACCGTCAGCATTACAACAAACGGGTGTACAAAGCTTTCAAACTGTGCAGCCAGAACCAAATACACAATAATCAATGCCAGCGAAAAAATAATCATAATAGATCGCTGATTTGACCGGTAATCCAGAGACTCTCCCTTGTAATCGATCATGGCATCAGCAGGCAAATCCTCCTGCGCGACACTGTCCAGATAGTCCAGAGCTTCACTGAGGGCATAATCTCCTACAAGACTTGCAGAAAGTGTAATACTCCGGTTGCGGTTATAATGAGGAAGCCGGGCCGCTTTACCCACTTCTTTTACTGAAACCAGATTATCCAGACGAATCAATCGACCACTGTCCAGAGAACGAATATAAAGACGACTAAAATCTTCTGGTGAGATAACAGATTCCTCTTTACTGGTTAAGAAGACATCGTATTCCTCTCCGCGTTCAATAAAGGTCGTTACTGCCTTACCACCGAGCATCACTTCCAGCGTATCACCAATATTTTGCGCAGTAATACCCAGTTCATAGGCTCGTTGTTTATTAATGCTAACGGAGAGCTGCGGTTGGGTTTCCCTGTAGTCTAAATCGATATCTGTCAGCCCCGGATTTTGCCGGGCTTTATTCCGCATGATTGCTGACCACTCACTGACTTTCTCATACGACGCTCCCCCAATGACAAACTGAACAGGAGCCTGACTCCGCCCGCCAATGGAAGAGCGAATAACAGGAAAAACAGAGACATCAGGAATGTCTGCCATCATAGCCCGAAGTCGGCTAATCAGGGCAAAGGCACTTTCATTCCGTTTTTTCCAGTCTTCAAGAGAAACGATCATCAAACCAGAATTTGTCCCCATCGATGAAAACCCGGGAGTCAGCATAATAATATTATCAATCGTTCCCTGCCCTATTTCAGGGGTCAACCGGCGTTCTATCTCTGTCATGCTTTTTTCCATGACATCATAGCTTGCACCTTCTGCTCCCCTCACAATCAGCATGACAGAGCCATTATCTTCTTTAGGGACAAAAGACTTAGGTACGATCGGATAAATGACTGCAATCAGGACTACAGCACCGGTTAATAGCAGAACAGAAATTAATTTTTTCTGTAAAGAGGCTTTCAGGACAAAGCGGTAAACCGTCTCCAATTTGTTAAACAGAGTATCCAAATGCTGACTAATGCCGGAAGAACGATGTTTTCGTAATAACTTCGAACTGAGCATAGGCGACAGCGTCAATGCAATCAGACTGGAAAAACAAACCGCACTGGCCAGTGTCAGGGCATACTCAGAAAACAGCCGTCCGACTGTTCCACCCATAAATGCAATAGGTACCAATGTCATCACCAACACCAAAGTAGTAGCAATGACGGCAAACCCTACTTCTTTTGCTCCCAGATAAGCTGCGACCAATGGCGGCTCACCCCGCTCTATATGGCTATATATATTCTCCAGCACAACAATCGCATCATCCACAACCAGTCCGATAGCCAGTATCAGGGCAAGCAAGGTAATAAGGTTGATGGTATAGCCAAACAGATGGATCGCTATAAATGCAGATAATAATGACACAGGAACGGTAACAGCCGGAATCAGGGTAGCGCGGAAATTACCCAGAAACAGATAAATGACCAACACAACCAACGCTATGGTGATCGCCAGCGTAGCGTACACTTCCCATATGGCGCTGTTGATAAATACCGACAGATCATAACTCCATCCCATGGTTGTCCCTTTGGGTAAAAACGGACGAAAAGCCTCGACGTCAGCTTTTACACGGGCAATAACATCCAGAGGGTTTGCACCACTCATCGGGACAATGGCCAGTCCTACGGTATTTTGACCATTAGCCTTAAACAGAGATTTTATTTCACGGGCACCGGTATTGATGGTTGCAATATCATCCAGATAAACGGATCTTTTTTTCGTCTTACGAATCATCAAACGTCTGAAGTCATCAGGTTGGTTGTAATCCCTTTCAACGCGCACCTGCAGATTTCTTTCCGTATTTTCAATATCACCTGCTGATAACTCAAGGTTATTTTCTTCCAGAACAGAACGTACATCGGAAACAGTGATATCACGAGCCGCCATGGCAATCGGATCTAACTCGATACGCATGACATATTCCTGCATACCCATCACATCCACTGAGCTGACACCATCCACCAAACTTAATCGATCCTTAATGGTACGCTCAACATAATCATTCAACGCCAGAGGCGATAAAGTATCGCTTTGCAAATTCACATAAAGAACCGCCTCCCCACTGCCATCATTTTTCCAGATAACCGGGTCATCAGCCTCATCCGGCAGGCTGCGCGTAATCCGTGATACTGCTTCGCGGACATCATTGGCAGCACTTTCCATATCACGATCAGGCATAAACTCAACAGAAATTCGGGACATTCCGTTGGAGGTATTGCTGTCAATAAACTTGATACTCTCAATACCCGACAGGTTTTCCTCAATGATGTTAGTAATTTTCGTTTCTACAACACTGGCTACCGCTCCATCATAAGTTGTCACTACAGATACCTTAGGAGAGGTAATGTCGGGGAGTTCCCGAAGGGGCAACATAAAAAAAGCAGCTACCCCAAAAGTAATCAGCAATAAACTAACAACCGTGGCAAAGACCGGACGCTTAACTGAAATATCCGATAAAATCATGCCTCTCCCTTATCTTCAGTATCAGCCTTATCATCCACTGAACTAATGCCTTCTACTTCTGAATGATCTATAGGTTCTGTTATCGTCACGACCTGTCCGTCGGATATTTTGACGACACCACGGTCAACAATCATCTCACCCTCGTTGAGGCCAGACGACACTTTTATCATATTATCCACGGTTCCAGAGGTCTTGATATACCGCTTAACGGCTTTGTCCTGATCATCAATGGCATAAACGTAACAGCGGTTTCCGTCAAAAAGGACACTTCTGACCGGCACCACCAGAGTTTCTATTGTCGGCCCATCCATATTGGCACGCATCAGCATACCTGGTTTCAAATGCCCCTCAATATTATCCAAGATAACCCGAGTACGAAAAGTTAAGGTTGTGGAATCTACACGGGAATCCAAGCTAGCAACGGTACCTTCAAAAACATCATCGGGCCATGCGCTGTTATAGGCTTCTATGGTCACCCCTTCCTGAATACTGCCCAAATATTGTTCCGGAAGGTCAATATCCAGTCTCATAGTACTGAGATCATCAAGGGTCGTGATAAATGTTCCGCTATTGATCAAAGCGCCCTGGCTTACATCATAGAATCCGATTTTTCCATCAAAGGGTGCTTTTAGTGTGTAATAATCAAGGACGGTTTTTTCAGCCTGCAAAGATGCGTATAAACCATTTACCTTGGCTTTCTGAGCTTCCAACTCGTCCAGTGATATGGCATGTTTTTTCAGAAGTTTCTCCATATAATCCAGCTGTCGTTCAGCGTCGGAAAGAGAAATCTGGACTTCTTCCATTCGTGCCTTTTGCTCACGTTGATCCAATACGACCAACGTATCACCGGCTTGAACCTGCTGACTGTCTTTAACAGGAATATTAATAATTCGCCCGTCAATTTGCGGAGTAATATCCACAGACTGGTTAGCCTTTAAAAACCCCATCGCTTCAATAGACCGACTGATACTCTGACTTTCTGTCAAGACTGCCGTGACTATGACAGACGGTACAGCATGTATTTCCATTTTTTCTGTGGCCCAACTGCCAACAGAAAAGAAGACACTCCACCTCATTGCAAAGACTACAACCAGTAATAATTTGCGCAAGCACATAATATACGACACCTAATAATCCATCACCCTTGCACAGGATTATACCTGTCAACGCACTGATTTCATTCATCATAAATTTGAAGATCTGTAGATATTAACTACTTTATAAACATAGCTCGACCTATAAATAAATTGTTTATCTAACTCCAATAATGAAGGGTCTTTTTATGTTATCGAATAATAAATATATCAAAATAATTTTAACGTTCTTGTTATACATTCCTGTTTTATTAGTAGTAGCCAGCGACAAAAGTGAAGAAAGCGAGCATCAACATAAATTCAGCCAGCAAAGAGGTGAATCTTATTCCGCTCATTCATACAGCCAGCAAGCTTATCCTTCAGTTTCCCCGCCCTCCTATGACCAATCCCAATCTGATGCATATAGCAAGGCAAACATTGATGATGATGGCGATGTCCGAATGGATCAGATATCCATGACAAGCTATCCAGCTGCTCTCTCTAAAAGTGAAGGAGGGGAAAGATTCCCTGACAAGAACAAAGGTTTGACTCGATCAGGTCGGGCGCCGGTCATGAAAAGGGGAAATAGAGAAAACCAAAATGTATTACCAAAACCAACGGTCATACAAAAGGGAAAAACACCTGAAGAAATCCGACAACAAGAATTACTGAGCCAAAAACCTAATTTGTATCAGAAAGCCAGATCCATAGCCCAAACGAAATTTACTGTATCAAGATCAAACAGTCCTAACTGGAATTGCCTGTGGCGCAGCCTTTCCTATATTCATCCAGACACCGGATGGAACGTATTAAAAAAAATAGGCAGTGGCTGTTCGGATTGTATGAACAAGCAATTGTCAAATGAAGACTGCTGGACGCTGCTTACCGGTCATAAAGATAAAACCATGCCCGAAGGGAGTCAGGCTTGCTGCACATCGGTTATGGATATATGCAAACAATCCATTACAGCTGCATTCAGAGCTTTAAACATCCATGAGGACGTGGAACAGAGATATTTCCTTGAACTAGAAAAACATACAACGGAGTATAAGATAGACCATATCAGTATTGGGCTTTTTACAAAACTCATTGAACCTATCGAATATCAAGCCATTACCATCACTGACCCGGGCCGGTTTTTAGAAGCTATTTATAACCTTTTAAAAGAACTGAAATATGTCGAGGATAATGAAAACAATCCATTGCTGACACTTTTTGACAATGAAACCATTCCTGATCAGCACAACCTACAAGACTTTATTCATACCATCAGGAATGAATTAAAGAGCACAAGACAAACCAATCATAATGACTTATTTGAATTAGCCATGATGCACCTTATTATATGTCCTGATGCTATCGAATTTGCTGACGGGTCCTATGCGATCAGCCTTGATGAAGAAAACGGGCAAACAGAAGAAAATTTAAAAGAAGAAGTCAAAGATATGATCGCTATGCTTAAAGACATACGTCCGGAGTTTTGTTCTCAATGGGTCAGATCATTACCTACCACAGAGAATGAACAGCTCTATTCCATAATTGTCCAATGTTTTCCTGATAATCCGTGGAATTTTGTCACACCTTCCTGTAGCCACAACACTAAAAAAAAAACTCATAATATAAATCAATTTTCTCTGGAATCTTTGTCTTTAGAGGACGAAGACAAGAACGAAACATACAAAAGAGAAAGAACAATAAGGCAACAAGATTTAGAAAGACAGAAAGAACAACAGAAAGAACAACAGAAAGAACAACAGAAAGAACAACAGAAAGAACAAATAGAGATTAAAGAAAAAGAAAAAAAAAGAAAGCAAGAAAAAATACTTGGATTGTTAATCAACAGATATAATCAGGATCAACATGAAAACAATCCAATGCACATACTAATCTTACAAAGATGCCGATCAAGTCTCGTTAAATCATTGCAAGCTGAAACAGAAGCGGTTACTGACTATTTTTATAGCAAAGAGATCTTCACTGATGGGATGGTACAAGATGTTAATGCAGAAAAAACAAATGAAAGCAAAGCAAGAAAAATTCTTGATATTCTTTCAAGAAGAGGGGCAAACCTTAATATCAAGGCTTTAGTCTATTTTTATAAAAGTCAACAACCTACATGGGTTCATTTATCTCATCAGGCTGTTTCTATGGGAATAGGGAATACTGTTATTACGCCGGAAATATCTGAGTCAATCAATTCTTTATTTCTTACATGCAATAGCGGTATACACATCGAGCCTGATGCAGAGCCTCAATCTCATCATCAATCAAGCACGTCTTTTTCTTTTACCACTCAACCGCCTCAGCCTCGGCTTACACCAGTAGAACGGGACTTAAAAATTAATAAAATTTATAACAACTTTACAAACAGCCACTGGATAGACTTCCATCAAGACAATTTTCATTCTATTTTAAGAAAAGTCCCCGTTGATAGTAATCAACTATTTCAGGATTTAAAAAACAGAGCCTGGTTTAATTACGACACAACATTACAATGGGTCAATAAAGCACAAACTAATTATTACCATTTCTGGATCGATTTATTCAACCAGAGAAGAGATGTGTTCGAGTATTATTTCAAGGCACATTTAAAATCCATGCCGACAGTGCTTGATCAGGTTTACCCACTAGCTCACCAATAACAGCGTGCGATTATTTTACCATCTGACACACAACATTAATAAAAGCAGTGGATAAGGTTCTGCTGCTAATTTTCTCGATGGCCGTCTCCTTCCAAAATAACGGTTGACAACTCTGACAATGCCGGCCACCTTATCGATAATTTATTTATTGTCGTTTTTTGAGGAAAATCCCCATGGAGCTACATAACAACAGTTTTCACCTGCATGCCGCTGAAATATTCAGTGAAGAAGGTATTATTGAGGATGCCTGGGTAGAAGTCGCTGACGGGATTATTACAAAAATCAGCAAAGAACGTGGTTCACTGAATGTACCTGTGATTGATAAAAGTGACTACAAGTTGCTTCCCGGATTCATTGACCTGCACATTCACGGGTGTGGTGACCACGACGCGATGGACGATGACCCTGAAGCCATCAATGACATGTCTTCATTATTAGCCGCCAAAGGGATTACCGGCTTTCAACCCACCACTGTGACGGCCAGCTGGCAGGAAAATCTTGCCGTTATGGAGCGTCTTGGAAATGAAGTGCGTCAACAACAACCGGGAGCTCAGGCACTTGGCATATACAGTGAAGGCATCTTCTTTACGGAAGCCCATAAAGGCGCACACGACTCCAGTCTTTTTCTGCCTCCCAACAAAGAACGCCTACAACAAATGATTGATGCCTCAAAAGGGGCATTAAGCACGGTTGCCGTTGCAGCAGAGCTGCCGGAATGTGAAGAAATCATCCCCTGGCTGTGTCGGCAGGGTATTCATGTATCCGTTGGGCATACCAATGCTACTTACGAGCAAACCGTCCACGCCATAGAACTGGGGGCTACGGCAGGAGTCCACATTTTTAATGGCATGAGCGGTTTACATCACCGCAATCCCGGATGTGCCGGAGCAATACTCTCCAATAGTCATGTCCTGGCTGAAATGATCGCTGACGGCATTCATATTCATCCCGCTGTCCTGAACATCGTTGCCACGGTAAAAGGTGCCGAGAAAACAGCACTGATCAGCGACTGCAGCCGTGCAGGGATGATGCCGGATGGAAAATTTATGTTAGGGCCGCTGGAAATCACAGTATCCAACGGTATTGCCCGCACTGAAAATGGATCGTTAGCCGGCAGCACTCTCTCCCTGAATAAAGCCGTCCATAATATGATTCATCTGGCAGGCATTAACCCATTGGATGCCGTTCATATGGCCAGTCTGTCGCCTGCAAAACATTTAGGTATTGACCATAAAGTAGGAAGCATCGCGGTGGGCAAGCAGGCGGACCTGGTGGCTATGGCGAATGATTTTTCCGTCGACACAACATGGGTTAATGGAAATAAAGTCTATCAAAACAGCGATACCGCTAAAGCGGCTTAAATCCAACACCATTATTTTTCTGTGCATAAATAAGCTGAATCCGCTATAAAAAACCAACGAATTCAGCTTAACGAATCCAATAAAATAGCTATCTCACTTTATCTACGACTTATCTGAAAACATCCGCCGGGCAAATTTCCCCCGTGGCAGGAGTTTTTTGTAAGTTGCACCCGCTGTATGACCCGCCATTTTTTTATCCGGCTGACTGGATCGTGTATTTTGAGTAAAACTCACCTGACGGGCTTCTGCCTGAGAAAGGTACTGGTTTTTTAAATCATTGATATATTTCATGGGAAACACTCCGATTAGTTGCCAGTGCATCAATAGGAGTTAAGCTCAAACATGAAAATTTACCAATGAATGCCAAAGAAATACAAACGGATTTTCCCTATTTTTCAGGCAGGTTGCTTATCCATAAGCCATTGCGGACGCTTCAGCATAGCCCGCTGCAATTGCATAAACCATTGTCGTCCGGCACCACTAAAATACTTTTGTGCACACTCGTAGCCCAATTCAAACATGGCTTCCAGATCATCATTTTTTACGGAAAACGTGCCAAACTCTTCCAATCCCTCCGGCTCTAACACAATATCGGGTATCCTTATTTCCTTAACAATCTTGGAAACGCTAAAAATATCATAGACTCGTTCCAGTAAAGAGCGGGCATTTCTGAAATGCTCTTCAGATCTCTGCCGAACCGGTGTCAAATGCATGCCAATCTGAAAGTGACATTGTTCCCGAATCAAGGATGCCGGAAAATTATTAATAATACCCCCATCCGCTAAAATCTCATTTCCCCACCGAACCGGTGTTAACACTCCAGGAAAAGCAGAGGCTCCCAGTAAAGGCTTAATCAAAGGCCCGGAAGAAAACACATGCTGGGCAGGTTTTTGTAAATCCGTTGCCACGACAAACAGAGGTTTTTTCAATGCTTCAAAAGAATTATCCGGGAAATACTTCTCAAAATATTTCCCAATTTTCTCGCTCTGAATAAGTCCCCATTGATTCAGGGACAAATTCTGAAAACAAAACATCCGATGCTTCAGAAAGAACTCGAGGATATGCACCGGCTTACATCCGGCCGCATGCAATGCGCCAATAACGGCTCCCCCACTGGTTGCAGAAATAATATCCGGTTCAATGCCATTTTCAGCCAAATACTGCAACAATCCGATATGAGCCATGCATTTTGCACCGCCACCCGATAATGTTAGGCCTAACGTATATTTAACAGACGGTGGCTGCACATAATTATCCATTAGAATCCTGCTGATTCCTATTTACTTTGTTTTTGTCTACGAATACTGACTCACACAAAAATTTCTCTGACGGATTCAATATCTGTGGTCAGTTATGATATTTATCATTTCTTCAGTTCTTTTATCAGGAATTCAAGCCACCTAACAATACGTATTTTAATTCAAAAAAAGCATCCAATCCGTATCGCCCTCCTTCACGGCCTATGCCTGACTCCTTATATCCGCCAAAAGGTGCAACCTCAGTAGAAACCAAACCTTCATTCACACCGATGATGCCGTATTCCAGTGCTTCAGCCACACGAAATACACGCCCTAAATCCTGTGCATAAAAATAGGCTGCTAAACCACTTCGAGTCTGATTTGATAAAGCGATGACATCCTGTTCATTATGAAAACGAATCACCGGGGCAACAGGACCAAAAATTTCCTGTTGAAAGCATTGCATGTCAGGTTTTACCTCCCCCAGAATAACAGGCTCTATAAAATTACCGCCTAACGGATGCTCATGATTACCCGTCAATAACGTTGCATGGTGATCCAGCGCGTCAGCCACCAGCTTTTTTACTTTACACACAGCGGACGAATTAATTAATGGCCCCAGATCAAAACTCCCCTCCAGCCCGGAGCCTATGCTCAATGATTTAACAGCAACCGTAAATGCTTCCATAAATGGCTCATAAACAGCATCCTGCACAAAGAACCGATTAGCACAAATGCAGGTTTGTCCGGTATTGCGAAATTTTGACACCATTGCGCCCTGAACAGCTTGCTCGATATCCGCATCATCAAACACAATAAAAGGCGCATTGCCGCCTAATTCCATGGAAACGTTCTGGACAACATCAGCACTTTGCCTGAGCAGCTGCTTACCTACATCAGTGGAGCCGGTAAATGATAGTTTTCGTACCAGAGCATTCCCTGTCAGCTCCTCACCCACTACTGACGGTTTCCCTGTAGTCACCACGTTCAATACCCCCGCAGGAATCCCCGCACGCTGAGCCAACTCGGCCAGAGCCAGTGCACTTAAGGGCGTATCTTCCGCCGGCTTGACCACGACTGTGCAACCTGCGGACAAAGCGGGAGCTACTTTTCGGGTCATCATAGCAACAGGAAAATTCCAGGGTGTTATGGCTCCAACCACACCCACTGGCTCTCGTGTTACCATTATTTTTGTATTCGCAGCAACAGCAGGAATCATTTCTCCATAGGCGCGCTTTCCCTCTTCCGCATACCAACGAATAAACGACGCCCCATAAACAACTTCTCCGGATGCTTCCCGTAACGGCTTGCCCTGCTCAGCGGTCATCAATCGGGCAAGATCTTCCTGATGCTCCAGTACAAGGTCACACCAATGCATTAATAATGAAGATCGTTCCGCCGCTGTTTTCTTTTTCCATAAATGCCAGGCATCGTGAGCAGCATGAATAGCCTGACGCGTTTCTTCCTGCCCCATATCAGGAACTGTCGCAATCTTTTTACCATTAGCCGGATTATAAACCGGTAACTTTTTGTTGTTATCTGTCCATTGCCCATTAATTAAGGCCTGTTGCTTTAACAGATTGTTATCGGATAGCTGAAACATAATACTGACCTTTTCCCATACTGACCGAATTCAAAGTATTAGCGATGTTTTTTAAGAAGGCAGTAACGCGGATAGCACACTATGCTTTTTTGATTCCTTATCATGAAATCATATTAATGGTATCTGAACAAAAAGCACTGATTGTTTCTGTTTTTCTTGAAATGAGTTTTGGGCTGGCCGGTATCACTATTGCCATAGAAAGCCATTCGGACGTCATTCTGCTAGATGGTGCTTATTCTACTGTCTGCTGCTTTATAATGATGGCCAATCTTAAGGTAGCGCGTATTGCTACAAAACACATCACTCATAACAGCAGCTTTGAAAACACGACTCTCGAGCCATTCATTATTACCTTACAGGCACTCATCATCCTTACTTTTTGTGCCTTACTGGCTATCTCTTCGATCTGGCATATAAGCAACGGGGGATATTTCACCTCATTGACCGGCCCTGTGATTTATGAGTTATTTTCTATCTCGGTGGGTATTCTGGCAACAGGCGGTTTTTATACGCTCTCCAAAGCCACCGAATCATCATTATTAAGCATTGAATGTCAGGAGTGGCTATTTGACACCCTGCTCAGCCTGACGGCAATGTCTGCCTTTTTACTGGGCATTTATCTTGGTAGAACACACCCGTGGACACCCTTTATTGATCCAGCCATAACTCTTCTCATGGTGGTATTTATCGCACCCTATCCTTTAAGAATACTGCGAACCAACATTCAAGAACTGATGTTACGGAAGATTCCCGATACGCCCATAACACGGGAGATCTGTATCGCTATCAGGAAAGAAGCAAACCAATTAGCTCTTCCGCTCAACCGTGTTTATCCTCTAAAAACAGGGCGATGGCTGCACATCATTATTGAATACTCTCCCTCATACTGTTGTAAAAAAGAGGTTATCCTCAGGATAGACAGAATCGCACAAAATACAGCTAAACTGCATACTCTCTATTATCGTATTCACCATCACTTAGTAGTAGTTAGTCGTACAAAAAAATAATACATGATCGCAATGCCACTCATATCTTTTCATGTTATTTCTTTTGTTTCTTGCGTATATCTGATGGATCAGTATTTTTTTTCTGCTTATCCACAGGCAGCCCCAACTGATAATCGTACAACAGCAACGGTCCGGAGCATTCACACATAAAGGAAGAGGGCTGTTCTTTTGCAAGCTGACGAGCTTCTTCCATACTTTTAAACTCTTTGGCCACCTGTAAATAATTTCCCCCCAACAAATGCCTGAACTCATGCTGGATCACAATCGCTGACATACCATCAAATGATTCGGAAAACGGTTTACCCGATCCATCACAGGCAGAAACAGTAATCGTTTTCCATGTCGCGACTTTACCAAAAGGTTTTCCTGCAGCACTCAGACAACCGTGCCAGAAACATATCTTTTCCTGAGACGAATGAGTGATCACCGGGTTGACAAAAACTCGGTAAGACAGGGTTGAAGGATCTATTGAACGATCAGGACTGATAATGAAGATTTGTTTATGCACTCCGATCTGGTTAGCTGCTATACCTATTCCATCGTTCGCCCACATGGCTTTACACATTTTATCAATCAGCACTCCCAGTCCGGCAAATTCTTCCTGCTCTACCGGAGCACTGGGTGAAAAAAGCAGGGATTGATAGGCAGCATCATCAAATTGACAGATAGATTCCGGCTTCTTGCCTTCTACTGCAGTTACCAGATCGGTAAAACCAAAGGAGAATGCCAGCACAACCCATTTCATCCAACAAGCACTATTATTTTGCATCGGTATTTCTCTGTTTCTGTTTTAATGATGTCAAGAAACTTAACAATCTCTTGCTGACCCAATAACAACATCGGATGAAGCCGTTTCTGCAAAAACAATGGCAGAGGTCACAACACATCAAACAGAGCTGAATTATTAGAAGAACCGTTTCTTACAGGAAAGGACATCAGCAAAAACATAGGGGCGCGACCAAAGAAAGATAGCAGGATTATTTTAGCCACAAAGATCTAATTGTTCCACCAGCTGTCTTACAGAATCTATTTTGTCGATACTTGCGTCAAAATGGCTGTAATTGATAAACCGTATATCCGGCTTTTTACAAGCTTTTAATTGTTGAGCCAATTCGGAATCAGGCGGCTCCTTAAAAACCACCAATACATTTTTTATTCCATAATCATAATAATGCTGCGGACTATGAGCAAAATCTGCCGGAATATAAGAATAGCGGGCCAGGTCGTATGCCATTCTTACGGCGTCTATCAGATCCAGCGGTGTATTTCTGGGCGCTGTGTTATCAATACATATCAGTGAAGCTGTACAAGACTGTATACAACAAGAGGATTCTACAGGAATATCCCGAAAATACTTATCCATTCCTTTCGGGGATGAACAACAACACAGATAGCTGAAAAGATAGCTGCACCAAGAATCAGGTTCTTCTGTATCTTGCTCTACATTATGCCCGCTCAACAGTAATGACCCCAAAACGGAATGCATGTTTTCCTGCATACATACCTTTGCAGGTGACAACAGTGATCGTTCATTCCGTATAGGTGGTGTTGCCCAGCAACAATTTTGGCGTATACCTGCAGTGATATCTAATGCCTGAAGGAAGTTACGGCGCAGTTGTACATGAGTGACAAGGTCATCAGCCACATACCATCTGCGATAAAAATACAGATGCAGGGGCTGCAGTCGATTAGATTCTTGAATCAGCGGACTTTGAACACTCTGTGCCATGGAGACATATAAAAGATCAGGAAAGGCTTCCTTCAATTTTTTCAGACACTTTTGGGTAAAAGCCTTATGAAGAGCGCCTTCTTCCTTGGCCGATACCATCACAACCATTTTTGTTATTGCCTGTGTTGTGACTGAATATCCTATGATCAAAATCACAATACCAAGGCGATAAAAAAACAGCATATATGTTCTCCGTGCCCCACGTGCCCCAGACTAAAGATGAAGTGAAGTATAGATCATATCTTGAAAAACACTGCGACAAATTCCATTTCAGTGTAAAAGAATAAGCTATTCAGATCAGTACCTGCACGAAAACGACAAGACACCAAAAACCTCTCTGCATTGAGCAATTCAATAAATTATCATTTTTTCTGGACAAAACAAAAATCGTAGTCTATGAGACTGAACAAAAAACAACCACATCAATTTAAGCCCTTTTTCCCCGAGCCAAAGCGAACTTTTAAACGGTTTATCCAACAGGTTATCCACAGATCTCGTGGATGATTCATTTAAATTATCAACAGGATTCTTCTGAACAACAGATGCATTATTCACTCATGCCCAGGTTCTGTTACGTTGCCATAACGAGGGCAAAGCTGTTTTAATAATGCTGCTACCCAGACTGCACCATCGGTACCGGATTGTTGCCAGTCCATCAAAACAATAACGAACAGACACACGGGAAGTAAGCCATGGCCCATAATACTATGAAAGCGGAGTATGCTTTTCAGGGGGATATCGCTCACTGTTCAAGTACTGATTTATGGCAAATGATCTCCCCCCACTATACTATTGATGAAGCGCATTGGCTGGCTCAACTTATTCCTTTTGCCACCCTGACTGATCAACAAAGTCAGGCTGTGGATCAAAAAACAGAACAACTGATTCATTCCGTCCGGCAACAGCACAATGCCGTACAGGTACTGGATGAACTTCTGCAGGAATACAGCCTGAATAATCAGGAAGGGTTAGCGCTGATGTCCCTGGCCGAGACATTACTGCGTATTCCGGATACGGCAACAGCGGATGCCCTGATCCATAACAAGATCACCTCTGCCAACTGGCAGGCTCATCTGAAACAAAGCTCCTCAAAACTGGTCAACGCTTCCACCCGAGGATTATTACTTACCCACAGGCTGCTCTCTGCCCGTGAAGATCAGCAACTCCATCGAATTATTATGCGTCTGGGAGAGCCGGTTGTTCGGCACGTTATCCACAGGGTCATGAAAATCATGGGACGACATTTTGTGGTAGGAGAAACCATCCACAGCGCCTTGTCCAGAAGCAAAAAAAATCGTAATAAAGGCGTGAATTACTCTTTTGACATGCTGGGTGAAGCCGCCCTGACCCAGTCGGATGCCCATCATTACTTCACGGCTTATCAACAAGCTATTTCTGAAATAGGTAGTTGCCCATGGCGGGATACAGAAGGCAAACGTCCTACTGTATCCATTAAATTATCAGCTCTTCATCCCCGATATGAGCCGTCGCAAAGCTGCCGCATTATGACAGAACTGTTTGAAACACTTCAGGAGCTGGCACTGCTTGCCCGAAAGCAAGATGTTGGTCTGACCATCGATGCGGAAGAACAGGAGCGGTTGGAACTATCATTGCTATTGTTTGAAAAGCTGTATCACGATCCCGTCACCCAAGGATGGGATAACCTGGGTCTGGCCGTTCAGGCCTACGGAAAACGGGCATTACCTCTATTATGCTGGCTTTCTGCCCTAGCACAGGAACAGGGCGACCGCATTCCTGTCAGGCTGGTTAAGGGAGCTTACTGGGACAGCGAGATAAAAAGAAGCCAACAGTTGGGATTGAGCAGCTATCCCGTATATACCCAGAAAGAAGGTACTGATATTTCTTATCTGGTCTGTGCCCGTTTCCTACTGAGCGATGCTGTACAACCTCACTTGTTTCCACAATTTGCCAGCCATAATGCCCAGACACTGGCCAGCCTTCTTGTCTTAGGGAAAAACCGGAACTTTGAGTGCCAGCGCCTCCACGGTATGGGAAAAGCACTCTATAAAACGTTACGGGATCAGGCGCATATTCCTACCCGAATTTACGCACCGGTAGGCAATTATCAACATCTTTTGCCCTATCTTGTCCGTCGTTTGCTGGAAAATAGTGCTAATTCGTCGTTTGTTCATAAATTAACCAATCCTGAAATACCGGTTGGTGACCTAATCACACAACCCGTTCAGAAGATGGAAAAAAATAACACCTTAACGAATCCGGCCATTCCATTACCTGAAGCCATTTATGGTGCCTCCAGAAAAAATTCCAGCGGTATTAACTTGGCCATCACGAACCATAGGACGCCCTTTCTGGATGCCGTTTCAAAGTTTTCCAAAACCCACTGGCAATCAGCACCCATACTTGACGGGCATCAGGCAACAACAGGTTCTCCCGTTGAAATATTAAGTCCTTATGACCAGCACCAGCTTACTGGCACTGTCCTAATGGCCAGTCCTATTGAAACAGAACAAGCACTGGCCAACGCAACGAAGGCTTTCCGCCACTGGCATACGACATCGGTAGAACAACGGGCGCAATACCTTGAATCTTTGGCTGAACAGCTCGAACAAAATACTCCGGAACTGGTAGCTCTGTGCCAGAGGGAAGCAGGAAAAACATTACAGGATAGTATGGACGAAGTGCGTGAAGCCGTAGACTTCTGCCGTTATTATGCACAGGAGGCCAGAAAACTATTCACACCACAGGAACTGCAGGGCGTAACGGGTGAAAACAATACTCTCTACCTGACGGGTCGCGGAGTCTTCATCTGCATCAGCCCATGGAATTTTCCCCTGGCTATTTTTATGGGACAAATTGCCGCCGCACTGGTAGCGGGCAATACGGTTATAGCCAAACCGGCAGAACAAACTTCCCTGATCGCTGCAAAAGCCGTTTCAATGATATTTAAAGCCGGTTTTCCCGAAGATGTCATTCAATTATTGCCAGGAGAAGGCGCAGTGATTGGCCAACAACTCACTTCTGATCCACGTATAGCAGGTGTGGCCTTTACCGGTTCAACAGCTACAGCCCGCAAAATTAATCAAAACCTGGCTAACAAGACCGGAGCCATTGTACCTTTTATCGCAGAAACCGGCGGACAGAATGCGATGATTGTGGATTCAACCGCATTGCTTGAGCAAACAGTCACGGATGTCATCCAGTCCGCCTTTGCCTCTGCCGGACAGCGTTGTTCAGCCCTGCGCCTGATTTATGTGCAGAAAGATATTGCTGACCCATTCATTAATTTACTGGCAGGAGCCATTCATGAGCTGGAGACAGGGGATCCTTCCCTGTATAAAACTGACGTAGGTCCGGTAATTGATGAGCAGGCGCAAAATAATCTGCAAACGCATATATCGCATCTGGAAGACACAGGCTGTTTATTAGCTCAGGCCCCCTTACCTCAAACCAATAAAAAGGGTTTCTGGATCCGGCCCTGTGTTTTTGAAATCAACCATTCCAGCCAGCTGAAGCAGGAGCATTTCGGCCCTGTATTGCATCTGATACGTTATGAAGCAAAAGACCTGAAACAGGTAGTCAACGACATAAACGACACTGGTTACGGGCTAACACTAGGCATCCAGTCCCGGAACAACCACACGGTGGATATGCTGGAACAATCCCTACGCACAGGAAATACCTATATCAACCGCAATCAGATTGGAGCCACCGTAGGCACCCAACCTTTTGGAGGAATGGGATTATCCGGAACCGGCCCCAAAGCCGGAGGACCCCACTATCTGCTCCGGTTTGCCACAGAAAGGGTTAAGACCGTTAATACTACGGCATCCGGCGGCAATGCCACTTTACTGTCCCTGATAGAAAAATGAATCAGAAAAAGTCGGTGACTGCTCACTGACACCTTGATAAATATTAATATATGAAGAAATCCGTGTTATTCCGACTCCGGCTTCTTCACCGTCATTTAATAGAACATCGGGTTCTTGCTGTGGACTATTGCTATCATCTTTCCAGTCCCAGAATTCGCTGTTTGAGCCTGAGTCCGAATAAGCTTCATGATCTGCACTAGTCTGTTTTGGTAACAAGCTTACCACGCCTATTCCGAGTTTATTACTTCCCGGGTTGTTAGAAGCGTCCTGCAACTGAGTTTCTAAGCCAGATTTTATACCTGGCCCAATAGGTTTAAATTCCTTCCTATTCTCATTCTCTATCAACGAATCCAACTGGAACATAGAGAATCTTCCGACATCTCCCCTTATACTCACGGAGTCAATATCTATATCCCTTTTCCCTTCATATCTTTGAGCATGGACATTGCCGAATAATTTATCGCCTTCCTTTTGAGACTCCTCATTATCGCTTATATTCTGTCCAGTCCCCGTACCAACATCTCTTTCATTCTGCTTTGGGAACATGGAATATTCCTCTGGATCTTCTCCCATACTGACTGGGTCAGCATCCTCAGTTCGTACTATTTCAGATTTAAAATGACGATTATCCAGCATGTTAGCGGATTTTTTTACTTCTCTTTTGCATCTGATCCCCTGTTCAATTTCCAATTCTCCTGCTAAATCATTCATTGTTTGCCGAAGAGTAAACCGATTAACCACAGCTTCTATATCTTCAGCCCAATTGCTTGTAATGGATAAATTTTCAGGCTCCTCTGAGCCTCTGGCTAACAGCCAAGACTGGCTATTTTGAGTTGAACCCAGTGCAAAGTCAGGTGGCGGGGAGTCTGTCTGAGCACACTCAACTTCTTCATCTTTATGATCTGAGACCACTGATCTCGATTTACCCGCTGCAGGAAGAAGACTGAATTCTCTGATAAAGCCATGTTCATCAGCCAATCGACACACCTGCTGAAAATCAAATTTCATAATAATATTGGGATAATAACTCACGATATTTCTCAGATCTCCCTCATCAACGACATAACCCGCCATAGAAAAAAATTTCTTTACTATAATATCCGGATTTTTGTCGCAGATGACTGTTTCAATCTGTTTTTTTCCTTCTGACTTAACCAGAATTCCCCAACGGTGCAACGCAGCCCAATTAACATGTCCGCTGTGCTGCTTTAACCATAATAAAAACGCTATAGGGTTCTTCACAGAATAACCCTCACTGGACACCGCAGAAAACCCCTCATAACAAAAATCTTTCATAGCTTCCACACCATCCAGTGTAATGAGTTTATTCTTTTTCTTTTTTAACAGCTGTGTTGAAAATTTTTCATCTCCCAGTAACTTACACCGATCCACGTCAAGCTTTAACAAAAGAGCTCTATTTAACGCTCTTATCTTTCGTTCCAGTGATTTTTCCCATTCTACATTACTATTACAAACACTCCATCCATTGCCACCAGGATCATCATTTCCTTGATCATCACTATATCCATCCTTCTCCTTTAACTGATTATTTTTTTTGTCTCTTTTCTTTTTCTCAGGCTTTGAATCATCATCTTCTTTATTTCCTGAAGTACAGAAATAAAAAAAAGAAGGCGATTGCTTTATAGCTGATTCATACGAATCATCAAAGATATCGATTCCATTACCATTAGAAATATGACAATAACTTATTGTTGTATATCCACATAACATAAGGAATAAAAAAAACACACGACTTGAAGCTATAAACTTCGAAAAAAACATCATCATCCTTATTAGCAAACCTGATATCATTTATTTACTCGTTAATCGACCTTCTCCTCAGAGGTATTATCAGAAAAAGAGAGATCTGAATAACGATTTTCCTCCTTTCCAAATTCGGACAACACTGATAATGAATCTATTCCTCCATCTCTGCTGCTATTTTCTAAAATAATCCCTTATTCATTACTGAATCATAGCTGACATACCAATAATGCGTGATATCTGACGCAGATTCCCTGAAAAAGTGATAATTTCATTACAGGCGAAATGTGCACTCCCTCATTTTCAATCATCTCAGCGGGTTTTTTATCCACTGTTTTAGGATAGCAGTTGGTTGCCCTACCCCATGAGAAACTGACATATTCGGGAGAACAAAAAGCATTGACAGGAATAAGGAACACCATAATCATCCCAATACATAGTATCATCGAGAGCCTCAGGTATGATATCTGCAAAAGACCCAGATGCTTCTGCTTTCTGTAAATTTTAGCACTCTACAATACAACAGGGCGAAAACAAATCTCCCTCAATGATATTGCCAAAAAGTTCATCAGCTTATTCATTCAAAAAAAACGGCGATTGCAAATATAACCGCAGGCAATAAAAGATTTTTGAATAACTTCTCTCGGATTAATATCCTCTGAACTCATTCAGATATCATCATCTATAGAGATAAGGATGCTTTCATTGCTTAACATTACTAAACCGGCACCTGTAAATACACCATTATATTCATTTTAACAATAAAGCAATCAGATATTGTATATAGAAATGCTGCATTATAAGCCTTATCTGATCAGAACAAGGATATGGCATTCCCCTGACATACGATAAATAATGTAATGCTGAATTTTCTGTACAAACAATATCGTACAACAATGATTCTCTGCTATTTCCTAATAGGGTGTCCTCTATAACATATAAGACACTAAGTATTAATTTATTCAATGCCTTGATTTAGTATTCAACAGAAAGATTAAATCTGTCGTATGGATAAATATTTTTTCTGTTCCTATCGGGTGGTTTACGACCACTTCTTTCGTTATTTATTTTTCCCAGATTTCCCCCTTTAAGCGTTTCTTATAGCAGATGTGTAGAGTCTCCCCTAGATTTAGGAACCTTCCCTTATACTACTACAACAGCATAAAAAACCCGGAAGGACTTATCACACTAATAAATATACTTAATTTTTCTGAGAGAAATGAGATTTTTCATTAATAAGAAGCATCAATTCTAAAGAAATAACAATTGACTTTATTAAAAAGAATAACTTGATTAAATTTATCATAAGAGCAGACACTATTAATAGTAATAGCATCTAAAAAAACATACCCAAAAATATAAAAACTTTTTTATATGGAATATATGATAATCCACCAACTATCAATAGAAAACACCATAAGTTTCACTTATTAAAAAGCATATACTTATAACACAATATCCTTTAACCATCATTTTTAACCGATAACCATTAGCTCTGATTTAAATACATAAACCTTGTTTTTTATTGTATAGCTTAAGGATAAACATGATGCCTATCATTTCAGGCCGGCTTTATTACAGCCAGCCTTATACAAAAAAAGGCAAAAAAATGCTTAATCCCTAACGTTTACCATGAGACCTAAGATACACTTTATTCGAACGAGGAAACTCTCTGGAGATTACGGACTTTAAAGCTTTTTTTAAATCATGCAAAGTATAGATAGTTTCATCCCGCTCATAACCAAATTCACTGATCTGAAACTGGTCACTTTCCAGACAGTCTACTGAAAACCCACGATCCTGCTTAAAGGTTAACAACGTCACTCCATCGCCAGACTGCATGGTTTTTGCCTTTTTTAAAACAGACTGCAACGCACTGGCTAACGCGATCATATTTTCCCCCTTCGCATCCCACTGATTTCATAGGGGTTAGCCATTTCATGCTGATAGATACGAACTTTATTACTGCGGGGAAATTCTTTTTTTATGGATCGCTTCAAGGTATAGAGCATTTGCTGACTATCCCCAATAACTTCCTGCTCATAAAAACCTTTTTCCAACAAAACGTACTTGTCTTCCTCCTCACGATAGATAACAACGGAACGATTCCGTTTATACGATCTTATATCTATCAAGTCACCTACTTTCAGGGCATCGATATTACGACGAACTTCTATCATCAGGTTATGTTTTTCTAGCATGATTACTCTCTAAAAATTTGATCAAAAACGTCTCATACTTACACAATAAAATATTATGCATTTTGGCGTATAAGATTCACGAAGTCGATACGAATTCATGGCAATACCGGAGCCTGATGACAAGCTGTCATAACAACAGCGGGTATTAAGCATTTCATATGAGAAAGAGAAAAAAACAACTATAATCTTCTCAATAATTTTCGTTCCTGTTATGCATTATGACTCTGATTCGTCTGTCCGTATTAGCCGTGGCTATTTACCTGACAAGCAGCACAGCTTACTCTACCGACCCTCACAGCTGCTGGGAATGTGGGTATCAGGGAACAGCAATACCCACGCCGGAAATTGAACAGGATTATTCTGCAGAAGTCCCTTCTTTTGTCATCTGTCACCGGTGTTATCATTCATGGCAGGAAGGCTTTCTCCATCATCCTTCCAGCTGGCTTCGAAACCCCAAAGACTGGTATAAGCTTTTGGGCATTGATGGCATTTTTTCAGTAATATGCGCGATTCTCACGATCCCAGCTATCCATAATCCTGATAACGATCCATGGGCTTATATGGGTTTTTCTCTTTTTACCCTGTTGACTGTAGGAACAGCCAGTTTATTTTTCCGGGATTTGTGGCAGGCCAACGTAAGGAACCGCGAACACAGCGTATTATTAAGATTCAACCAACAGACTGAATTCAAAAAACACGGTCATACAATTAGCGAACTGCCGGAAAACTTATTGTTATCTTTACAAAAAGAATTAGCCTCTCCTAGTGCACTACATGGAACCCATAAACCGAATCGTCGACGTCTATCTATTGCAGACCTTGCCGTTGCGTATACC
>NSIT01000029.1_pt1 | contig 24128 bp, 19 predicted proteins | sample 1450681 | NCBI WGS metagenome assembly NSIT01 (sample SAMN07455404, study PRJNA386592) | invertebrate metagenome | isolation source: Endozoicomonas-like sequences binned from scallop gill tissue | host: Pecten maximus | place: United Kingdom: Lyme Bay MPA | collected 2013-06-01
GTGTACATATCATAAAAAGCCGTAAAAAAAAGACAAATACTAATCAGATCAATAGATATAGTTCAAAATTATGTTTTTTGTTTATGGATATAACGCTTTATCAAAAAACACTTATAATCCACACCAGATATCTGATGACAATATGAATACTTTTTATTATTCGATCTTCCTTATTAAAGGGCCATTAAAAAAACAAGGCAACTGAGTTGTCGTGAAATAACATAAATACGCACGAGACGATACGATTGATGTATCATTTGATACAATACATCTCTGTTTCGATAAAGGACGGCCTATGAAACAATATCTTGATCTATGCCAGCGCATCATCGATGAAGGAAAGTGGATTGAAAACAAACGTACCGGCAAACGTTGCCTGACGGTCATCAACGCCCAACTTACCTATGATATAGCTAATAACCAGTTTCCCATGGTCACGACTCGTCGGTGTTTCTGGAAATCAGCAATTGCTGAGTTACTGGGTTATTTACGGGGTTATGATAGTGCTGCTGATTTTCGAAAAATCGGCACAAAAACCTGGGATGCCAATGCAAACCTCAATACAGACTGGCTGAACAATTCCCACCGCAAGGGAGAGGATGACATGGGACGCGTCTATGGCGTTCAGGGCAGACGTTGGCAAGCACCAGATGGTTCAACCATTGATCAACTGGAAAAACTGGTTAATAACCTGAAACATGGCATTGATGATCGGGGAGAAATTCTGACCTTTTATAATCCCGGTGAATTTAACTTGGGCTGCCTGCGTCCCTGCATGCATACTCACACATTTTCATTGCTGGATGATATCCTTTACCTCACCTCTTACCAGAGATCCTGCGATGTACCATTAGGGCTGGTATTCAACCAGTTACAAGTATTCACATTACTGAAACTCATTGCCCAGATAACAGGTCATCAACCCGGGCAAGCCTTTCATCAGATTGTTAATGCCCATATTTATGAAGACCAGCTGCCCTTGATGCGGGATGTCCAGCTTAAGCGTAAACCGTTTCCATCCCCACAACTCACTGTTAACCCGGACATAAAATCATTAAAAGATCTGGAAACCTGGGTAACACTGGATGATTTTGAAGTAACCGGCTACCAGCATCATGAAGCCATTCGTTATCCATTTGCCGTATAAGGACTGATGATAAAAACATAAAGCTTCCCAATAAGGCATAACTCTATGCTTTATCAGGAAATAATCCATACGCTGTTTTTTATTTTATTGAGTAGGTACTGATTCTTTCTATCCTCCCTATACTGATAGGAAACAAGGATGTAAAAGGATGCAGTAATCATGAAAAGCTTTCTTCTCAGCGCCGGTTTTTTGGCGCTTTTTTATCACATCCCCGCTCTTCCTGACTTGGCTCCACTTCACATAAAAGGCGTCACCACCATCAACTTGCATCAGGCAAAACGTCTTCATGATATCGGCGTTCCGTTTATTGATATACGTCCCCGTCAACAGTGGCAATGGGGACATATCAGTCAGTCTTATAATCTGGAATTACAAGAAAGCTTCAAGCAACTGATCAATAGTAATGAAACCAAGAAAAATACGCCGCTGGTGATTTATGGCAGCAGTTTATATCGGATGCACGGAGCTATTGCCAGTTATCTGGCTACCTTATGGGGATACCAGCGCATTTTTTTCCTTCGGGAAGGTTACTACGCCTGGCTTGCGAAAGACTTTCCGGTATCGCTCCAATCCGATCAGTAAATCATACTTTCCATACCGTCAATAGCCGAAATATTCCCGACTCTATTACTAAGTTATCACCGGTTGTCATAAACCCTATATAAAAGACCGATGACGACAGAACGAACAATCACGTTATTATTATTAGTTTCCCTCTTTAGCGTTTCAGCTACCAGCAAGCTTTAACGTTCCGAACTTTATCAAGGTTTTTTATCTATGAACGAGGTTTTTCAGCTGCTGGAGCAGCTCAATATTACCTACCAGCGTTATGACCATCCGGCGTCTGTATCTTGCGAAGATTCTGCAAAATATTTGCCGGATAATTTACCCGGACTCCAACTGCGTCACTTATTTTTAAGGGACAGAAAAAAGAAACAGTTTTTTCTGTTTGCCTACAACGCTGAACGAAAAGTCTGTCTGAAAAAACTGGGCATAATGTTGGGTGTTAAAGGGTTGACAATGGCCAGCATGGAGGATATGAAATCCATGCTTCACGTTGAATCCGGCGCTGTTTCCTTGCTGGCTATGATGAACGATACAGAACATAAAGTCACCGCCGTACTGGATAAGGAATTGCAGACAGCCAGCCATTTCTGCGGAGTGCCCAACAGTCTCACCAGTATGCTGATTATTGCTAACGAAGACTGGATGCGCTTTTTCAAACACATTGGTTGCGAGCCTGTTTTTGTGGATGCTCCGCCCCGTGAAACCGAACGTGTCCCAGGAACTCCCCGCCGCCGCACCATGACAGAAACAGAAAAAGAAGAAATGACAAAATATAGTCATATCCTGTCATAACCTTCATCATCTGTTGCATAGTTTCATTGCTACTGTACTTTCATGCTCAATCTGCATATCAGTACAGCAGCGTTTCTCCCGCCATAAAAATTAGATCCTGTTTATTTTTTTAGGTATTATTCATAATAAATAAGACCAGTGTCTAATATTGTAGAGCTGAAAATACAAAAAAAATGGATGATATTCTATAAATTAATCATCTGAGCAACGTCGATATAAACAATAGAAAGACAATAATAAAAATTAACAACAAGGCAGATCGGAGAATGAGTACTGTACTATTACAGAATAAAGAAACCTCTCCATATAATGATCCCTCCCAATACAACTATAAAATTGTACGACAATTCTCTGTAATGGCTGTCGTATGGGGTATAGTTGGAATGCTGGTTGGGCTAATCATCTCTCTGCAATTAGTTATTCCTGAGTTAAACCTAAATCTACCCTGGACATCTTTCGGCCGACTGCGGCCTCTTCATACCAACGCCGTGATTTTTGCTTTCGGTGGCTGCGTATTATTTGCATCCTCTTATTATGTGGTTCAGCGCACCTCCCGAGTTCCTTTGTCACTACCTTGGCTGGCTTCCTTTACTTTCTGGGGATGGCAGCTGGTCCTTATACTAGCAGCCATCACATTACCACTAGGCCTGACATCATCCAAAGAATACGCTGAACTGGAATGGCCTATTGATATTCTCATTGCTGTTGTCTGGATTTCTTACGCCATTGTATTTTTTACGACCATTGCCCAACGACGCATCAAACATATTTATGTAGCAAACTGGTTTTTTGGTGCGTTCATTCTTACCGTGGCGATTCTGCACATTGTTAACAGTATGGCTATTCCTGTCAGCCTGACAAAATCGTACTCCGCCTATGCCGGAGCCATGGACGCCATGATTCAGTGGTGGTACGGCCATAATGCGGTCGGTTTTTTCCTGACAGCAGGATTTCTCGGCATTATGTATTATTTTGTACCAAAACAGGCGGAACGCCCGGTTTATTCCTACCGGCTGTCCATCGTGCACTTCTGGGCACTTATTGCTATTTATATCTGGGCCGGCCCCCATCACCTGCACTACACCGCCTTACCGGACTGGGCCCAGAGTCTGGGTATGGTCATGTCATTAATATTGCTGGCTCCCTCATGGGGAGGGATGATCAATGGCATCATGACATTATCAGGCGCATGGCACAAACTGCGCACAGACCCAGTATTGCGCTTTCTGGTGGTATCCCTGTCATTTTATGGGATGTCCACCTTTGAAGGGCCGATGATGGCTATAAAAACCGTTAATGCCTTATCCCATTATACCGACTGGACGATTGGCCATGTCCATTCCGGCGCTTTAGGCTGGGTAGCGATGGTTTCTTTTGGCGCCCTGTACCACATGATACCCCGGCTCTACGGATACAAAAACATGTACAGCCAGAAGCTGGTGAATGCTCACTTCTGGTTTGCTACGACCGGAACTGTTTTATATATCGTATCCATGTGGGTTAACGGCATCATCCAAGGGCTGATGTGGCGGGCAGTCAATGAAGACGGCACCCTAACCTATAACTTTATTGAATCTGTTATTGCCAGCCACTTTGGTTATGGCCTACGTGCTGTAGGTGGAGCGCTTTTCGTAACAGGCATGATGATCATGGGATGGAATGTTTACAAGACTATTACCAGAAAACCTGAAGCTTCCCATCTACCATCTACAGAACCCCGAACCATTAGCGTCTGAATAGTGGTTATTATTATCCGTTAGCAAGGGGGAACCGACATGATCAGACATGAAACCATCGAAAAAAATATTGGCCTTATGGTGTTTCTGGTGATTATTGCTATCAGCTTTGGCGGGCTGGTCGAGATCACTCCACTTTTTTTCCAGAAAGTCACCACAACACCCGTTGAAGGACTGAAACCTTACACAGCCCTGCAACTGGAGGGTCGGGACATCTATATCAGGGAAGGCTGTGTGGGATGCCATTCCCAGATGATTCGTCCCCTGCGTGCAGAAGTGGAACGTTATGGGCATTATTCTGTGGCCGGAGAATCTGTCTATGATTATCCTTTTCTGTGGGGCTCAAAACGCACAGGCCCTGATCTGGCTCGTATCGGAGGTCGTTATTCGGATGCCTGGCACCGGTTACACCTGAACAATCCAAGAGATATTGTTCCTGACTCTATTATGCCGGCTTACCCCTGGCTACAGAATACGGTTCTGGATGGCCGGCTCACCGCAAAAAAAATGCAAGCTCTCAAGACGCTAGGCGTTCCTTACAGTGACAAAGATATCTCACAAGCTTCTGATACGGTAAAAGGACATACTGAGATGGATGCACTGATCAGCTATCTTCAATCCCTGGGCACTCACATCAGGGAGAAACGGTAATGGACATCAATACGTTGCGCGGACTGGCCACTATTTTTGCTCTGTTTGCTTTCCTGGCAGTTACCTTATGGGCTTTCAGTAAACGCAAAAAGCAGGATTTTGATACCGCTGCACGGATTCCCCTTGAGGACGACGGAATCGCTGACAACCAAAAAGCTTCTTCCGTCCAAGGTCACAATAAGAAAAAACACAAGATAAAAAAACCCTCAGCGCATTCCCATAAAGATAACCATACGGGGATACCTTCATGATGAGCAGTTTCTGGCACTGGTGGATTATCGGGCTTACCCTCATTTGCACATTAGCTGTCGTTTTATTACTGGCTGTTATCTGGAAAAAACAGCCAAAAGACATGACCGATAAAACCACCGGACACGAATACGACAGCATCAAGGAACTGGACAACCCCATGCCTCAATGGTGGTGTGTGTTATTTGTTGCCACACTGGTTTTTTCTGTAGGATATCTGGCCCTCTACCCCGGTCTGGGGTACTGGAAAGGGCTTTTAGGTTGGACATCAACTAACGAGCTTGAGCGCAACCAGACCCAATACCACCGTCGTTTTGCTCCGGAATTTGCCCGCTATGGCAAGATACCTGTTGAAGAGCTGATCCATAACCCCAAAGCCATGAAAATGGGGCGGCGAATTTTTGCTAATAACTGTGCCCAGTGTCATGGTATGGACGCAGGCGGAAGTTTCGGATTCCCGGACCTGACGGATGGGTCATGGCTCTACGGAGGTACTCCGGAAGCCATTGAAGAAACCCTGATATACGGCCGTCAGGGACAAATGCCGGCATGGGAAGCCATATTGGGCAACCGTGACATCAATAACGTAACCCATTACGTTCGTGAACTGTCCGGTTTAAACACTGACGCCAGTCAAACAGAACGGGATCACGGGAAAAAAATCTATCAACAGGTCTGCATGGCCTGTCATGACCAAAATGGCACCGGAAACACTCTGCTGGGCGCACCAAACCTTACGGATAATAAATGGCTGTACGGATCCAGCCATGCACAAATAGCGTATACCCTAAGAAAAGGGCGCAACGGTGTTATGCCTGCATGGAAGGATTTTCTAGGAAAAGACAGGGTTCATCTGGTAGCCGCTTATGTTTACAGCCTGTCTCACGAAAAGGAAGACACTAAAAAATAAAAAAACTGCTTCAGATGATACCGGAAAGGCTTATGACCACATCCGGTTCTGCGCACAACAGGCCTACACTTAGCCGTCCTGAAGTGGGTACTGAAGCAGCAAAAAAACCTTAGCACAGAGACCTTAGAAATATATCTGCATTCATTATTTTTCCGGCTTCTGCCCTGGTTTATTTTTTTGACAAAGCGCTGACTACCTGACTCATCTGCTGTAATTCCTGTACCAGAATACCGTACTGGTTCAGGATATATTCTATGGATCGTAACTGTTGCAGGAACTGTTGTTGAACCGCACTCATTAATGATGTACCAGTATGGTAACCCGGACAATAATCCTCAGACGACATCTCACAAGGTGTCTGTTTTGACGTAAAAGCCTTCTCCAGAGTTAACCGTTCCATTTGTTGCTGAACAGCTGTTTTACGGATTCTAATCAATGAAAAAGCATCGTCAGATGATACATCCTGATCCGCCCTGTTATGCTCAATATCAATGGTAGCCAGCGCCGATAAAAACGACACTAATCCATGATTTTTAACCACCAGTGAAAAACAAATATCGGTCAGTTGTTTTTTATACCGGCTCATGGGTTCCACCTGAACATCCTGCCATGCCTGAGCAAGTGCCGCATCAGCGCTGTACATGTTTTTTCGCTTCAGTCGGTATTCCGGGTTTTGCTGCCGGCCTAGAACAGGAATCGTCAGAAGATAATTAAAATAATCGCCATTAGCCGCCATAGCTTTTTTGACCAGACCCTGCAAATGTTTATAGCGCCAGTCCGGTAAAATCACCATAACGGTAATAAAAGCCAGACTACAACCTATGGTGGTATTGATCAGCCTAGGGATAATGATGTCATACCCTGATCCTGACTGAATATTAAACAGGCACATAACCGCCAGAGTTATACCGGTCACTGCTATGCTGTAATTCGTCTTGAACTGGGCAAAAAATAGCGCACTAAAAAAGGCAGATAACGCCAACTGCGCATGGACAGACGGAAACAGGTACAGGCAGGGAATACCCAAAAGAACGCCCAGACAGGTGCCCAACAAACGCTGACTGAACCGTCGCCGGGTACCACTATAACTGGGCTGCAATACAAACAGACAGGTCAGCATGATCCAGTATCCCTGCCCCACCGGCAAGACAAGCTTTAACCCGTAACTGACTTCCACCAGCAGAATCAGCCGGATCATATGCCGAAATACCGGGGATGACAGATGAAAAAGATTTTTAATCGTCCGACGGATACCCAGCGGTTTTGTCCGCACCAACTCAGGAATATCCGCTATTTTTGCCGGTGACTCTGCCAGCAAAAGCTGTTTATTCATAATGGACAGATTTTGCAGGTAATGAATCAAACTGTCGTAGGTCAATGAGCTGATCAACTGGCGTGAAAGATGCAAATCCAACTGGTCATGAAGCGCATGAATGACCCAGCTGACATCATTTCCGTGGTGATAGGGCCTGCGGGTCAGAACAGCAACAGCCAACTGCTCACAACTGTACGATAATTTTACCAGGCACTCCTGAAATCCTTCCAACAGCGTCGTCTGCTGCAACTGTTTATTCATCACAGAGTGAGGAAAATTACTGTACGCTGAACGCTCATGCAGTTTCATAGCCAGCCCATATAAAGCCGTTAATTGTCGGACTTCATCCGGGCTTGTCTTTGTAATCCTGCGATTCAGTAATTCTTTTCCGGTATGACAGGCCTGCACCAACTGTACACTAAGCAATGCCAGACGATGTCGTATCTGGGTATAGTCTTTTTGTTCAGGAAAAAATACAGATTTAGCTTCCAGGTACCGGCTCAATGCAAAAAAAGTCTGTGACAATTGTTCGTGTAACGATTTATAAGGGAATAACAAGCTGCCTACCAGAGAAACCAATCCATACCATACGGCTCCCGCCGTTAATAGTAATGGTTCCTGCCAGAAATTGACGGTATGTATATTGCTGCTGATCATCAGGGTATAGACTGTCAGCAAAATCCCAGAGAAACCCAGCATGCCATAACGACTGTCCAGTGAACTGACCACAAAACAAAAAACAACCACTGCCACTAATGCCACAGCCAATAGAATCGGATAAGGCATGGCTGATGACACCAACAAACTGACCGAGACAAAAGTTATCAGCGTAACCAACAATGTCTGACACCGCCGCCAAAAACGGTCATCCGTTTCCACGATGGCACAGGCAATAATGCCGAGTACCAATGTCACGGATAAATTGTTCAGCCCCATCACGTAGGCAGGAATTTGTGCACCGGCTAAAGCAATAAAGACCTTCAGTGCATAGAACACATGACTGTCTGTCAAAACACGTTTAGCGTTAGGTAAAAGTGGTGTCATTGCGTTTTTTTCATTAAAAGAGACAACGGGAATTCGTCAAAATACAGCAGACTGCAATACGTGCGGAATTGTATACAGAATCAGCAATGAATGCTCATTGAACTTCTTTATCGTCATGATATTGATGACTATCAACATAAGCCACTGCCGGAAAAATGAAGGGCTATCCCGCCACTCTCAAAATCTGATATGCTAGTTTTGAATAAAAATACTAGAAAAAGTAACAAAAACAATAAACATCTGAGCGTCACCTTATAAAAAAGGATGCATAAAAAATACCATTATAAAACGCCACATTACACAACACAGTACTGAAATAAAAAAGCACACGCCCGATAATGGAGCAGTACCCATGAGCAGGCAGAAAAGGCCCCACAAAATTTACGTGCGCCATGTGACGGGATATTTTCGTCAATTGCGCATAATAAGCGGTGGATTTTTGTTGCTCCTGTTTTTCAGTGGTGTCTGGCTGCGTATTGGCGGACAACCTCTCATTCTGTTTGATCTGCCCGGTCGCAAGTTCCATCTCTTCGGTACAATATTCTGGCCACAGGATTTTATCCTGTTAAGTTTTATTCTGATCATTTGTGCCTGTGGGCTTTTCACCATTACCGCTCTGTTTGGTCGCATCTGGTGCGGATATGCCTGCCCGCAAAGCGTATTCAGCGGGTTGTTCTTATGGGCTGAGCGGGTGACGGAAGGCAGCCGTCATCGCCGGATAAAACAGGATCAGCAACCACTCACAGTCCCCGTGTTTGCCAGAAAAACAGCCAAGCACCTAATATGGCTGATCCTATCCATTGCCACAGCTCTAACTTTTGTTGGCTATTTTGTGCCCGTCAATAGATTACTTGCTCAATGGGTCAAGCTGGATATATACCAATGGTCGTATTTATGGGTTGGATTCTTTACTGTTGCCACCTATCTGAACGCCGGATGGCTCAGGGAAAAAATTTGCCTGCATATGTGCCCATATGCCCGCTTTCAAAGTGTTATGCTGGATAACCAGACACTCGTTGTTTCTTATGATGAAAAACGCGGAGAACCCCGACATAAAACAAACCATCGATCCCGCCTTATTCCTATTCACCAACAGCCATCCGGAGACTGTATTGACTGCACGTTATGTGTTCAGGTTTGCCCTACAGGAATTGATATCAGGAAGGGTCTGCAATACGAATGCCTGAGCTGTGGCGCCTGTATCGATGCCTGTAATCAGGTGATGAAAAAACGTCGTCGTCCGGAAAATCTGATTGGTTACCGACATCAGGACATACAACAAGATCATAAAATTCAGTGGTTTCGCCCTAAGGTCATAGGGTATGGCTGCGTACTGCTTATTATGACAGGTATACTGATAACCACGCTACTGACAAAAAAACCACTACACGCTTATCTGACACATGACCCGGCTGTTCTTTATCGTGTCAACGATGATGGCCTTATTACCAATACGTATCAGCTAAAAATTATCAATACCTATCATGAACCTATTATTGCGCATATCGAATTACCAGACAGTCAACGGTTTACGCTGAAATCTCCGGTTTCTTTTACCCTTCAGGAAGGAGAAGTTCTTGAACAACCGGTTGTCGTAGCAGAATCATTCCCGCAACAGTTGCCTGCTGTAACCTCTGTACAATTTATTATCCGTACAGAAACCCTAAGCAAGCATCCCGTTAATAAAGATATAAAAAAAGAAAGCCGGTTTTTATCACCCGTGACTGATCCATAAAAGCACGATAAGGATTGTGAATGCCTCCTGCCTCTTCGAAAAACAATGCTCACTCTGCCTGGCACCGAGAACCTTGGGTCTGGTTTATTATCGGCGTCATTACTCTGGCTGTACTATGGGGAGCCGTTCAGCTGACCACTTCTATTCTGTTAGGAGATGCCGTTGTCGTAGACGATTACTATAAAAACGGGAAAGCCATTAATCAGGATCTTACCCGCGACAAAAATGCACAAAAAGCGGCACTGCATGCAACGGTTACCATCAACACCTCAGAAAAAATTGTGGTAGCAGACGTCCAAGGCAGATTACTCCACTGGCCAAGCACTCTCACGCTTACTTTTCAGTCACCGGCATTTCCGGAACAAGATCGATGGATACGGCTGACAAAAATACAACATCAAGAGGACAGCGCCCATTACTCAGGACATCTGAATTCAGACATTACCGGTCGTTATTATGTCCAGTTATCGACTCCGGCTGCGAATGCGCTACTCGCAAACGACACCAATGACTGGCGGCTGACTCGCGAAACAACTCTGGAACCTGAAACGCCCATAAGGCTGACTCATGAGTAAACTCCGCTGTTACCACTGCCATTTGCCGGTAAAAAGCGCTTCAGCCTGTTTTATGACCATACAGGGCAAAAAAGAAGCATTTTGCTGTGAAGGATGCCGGGCTGTAGCGACATTTATTATGGATAATGAGTTGTCACAATTCTATCAACTCAAGAAAAATATCACCGATAAAACAACACAACCGGCCAAACCTTTAAAGAAAGAGCATATTGCCCAGTGGGTCGTTTATGACCGAAAAGATATGCAAAAAACATTTGTTTCCCCCTTCAAGGTAAACGGAAAAGTTCAACAGCAAGCCCACCTGTTTATAGAAGGCATTCGGTGCGGAGCCTGCCTCTGGCTGATAGAAAAACGATTGGGTCAATTGCCTGGAATCAACAACTGTCAGATTAACCTCAGCACCCACGAAGCACTGATTATTTTTAATTCTCAACAGATAAAGCCCAGCCGTATCATGGCAGAAATCAACCAACTGGGTTACCAGCCTGCTCCCTGGCAGGCGATTCAGCAGGAAAATCGATTAAAACAGGAAAACCGGCAATTTATCCGGCAGCTTGCCGTGGCGGGTATGGGAGCCATGCAGGTCATGATGTATGCTATTGCTCTGTATGCCGGAGCCATCAGTGCTGATATGGATCCCATACTGAAGGATTTACTGCGTCATATCAGCGCACTTATTGCCAGCTGTGTCGTTTTCTATTCTGCCCGTCCTTTTTTTTCCGGTGCATGGCAGAACATCAGGAACCTGAGACCCGGCATGAACCTGCCGGTCGCCTTAGCTATTGGCGGAGCTTATCTGGCGAGCCTGACAGCTACATTCACCGGACAGGGAGAGATTTATTTCGATTCTGTATCCATGTTCACCTTCTTCCTGCTGGGTGGCCGTTATCTGGAAATGCGTGCCCGACATAAAGCAGTACGGAAAACCTTAGCCATTGAACAGACCTTACCCGTTACCTGTCGTTTGATACAGAAAGATTCGCTACAGATTATTCCTGTCCAGTCACTAAATCCGGGAGACCATGTCAGGATTTTACCCGGCGAATCCATTCCCGCAGATGGCATTATTTTAACCGGCAGCAGTTATGTTAATGAATCTATGCTGACAGGCGAATCATTACCGGTTAAAAAATCCACAGAAAACACCGTCGCCGGAGGAACCATCAACACAGAAAATGCGTTGGATATTCGTATCACCCAAACCGGTCACAATATGCGTTTATCCGCTATTTCACGACTTATGGGGCAGGCACAACAAACCAAACCCACCATAATAAAAATTGCAGATACCATTGCCGGATACTTTACATCCGCTTTATTGGTTATTACCGCGTTAGTTTACGTCTACTGGCACTGGGCTGCACCGGAAGAAGCCTTTCAGATTACCTTAGCAGTGCTGGTCATTACCTGCCCCTGTGCTTTGTCCCTGGCAACGCCCACCGCGTTAACGACAGCCATTAGCTGTTTACAAAAACAAGGTATTCTGGTGACGAAAAGCCGGTTACTGGAAACACTCAATTCCATTAACCATATAGTCTTCGATAAAACCGGCACACTTACCCAAGGGAACTTAAGCATTACACGTATTTTACCCATTGGTCACTGCCCTTACAGCCTGACTCAACTGAAACATATCGCCGCTTCCTTAGAATCCCATTCGGAACACCCCATAGCAAAAGCTTTTATTTTGCCTACAAACGTAAAGGCTACGCAGGTAATAAACCATATGGGCAAGGGTCTGTCCGGCATTATCGAGGGCAACCCCTGGCGCATCGGAAAACCGTCTTTCGTCAGCTCCACACCAATAGCACCTCCAACGGAATCCGGACTTTGGGTACTCATGGGCTTTAATGGACAAGCCGTATGCTGGTTTGCACTTCAGGACCAGCTTCGCTCTGACGCCCAGAAAACCATTCGCACGTTAAAGGCCCAACATTATCGAGTTACCCTACTCAGCGGGGATACAGAACATAACGTCGGACAGATAGCCCAACAACTGGGAATACGACAATGGGTTTCAGAAACTCTCCCTAAAGGAAAACTTGCCTTTATCCAGAAACGACAACACCGTTTTAAGGATCGGGTATTAATGATTGGGGATGGGCTTAATGATGCACCTGTCCTGGCACAAGCTGATGCATCAGCGGCTTTCGGAAACACAGCAGACCTTACCCGAACCGCTTCAGACAGTGTCATACTGAGCCATCAGCTCACTACCATTATTACCCTACTGACAACGGCCAGAAAAACACAACGCATTATCCGGCAAAATTTATTATGGGCCTTATGCTATAACATTCTGGCTCTGCCTTTGGCCGCCTGTGGTTTGGTCGCTCCATGGATGGCTGCCATCGGCATGACGACCAGTTCATTGATTGTTATGGCAAATGCCCTAAGACTTCAGGAGCACCCTATCAAAAAAACACCTTCACAAAAGAGGGATCTTAAAAAGACAAATCTTAAAAAAAACATGGCCACCTAACCCAGAGGAAGCATATGAAAAGTCTGGCACTATTGATACCTATCGCCTTCTTTTTTGTTGTTATTGCCCTGCTCATATTTTTTTGGGCGGTTAATCGCGGACAATTTGATGACTTGGAAGGGCCGGCACACAGTATCCTGCATGAAGAAGATCACACTAAACATTCGGTCGTAAAGAACAATAAGCGACAAGACTGATGCGGATCAAGGACACTTTAAAATAAAAGTCGCTACTCTGATACCAACAATCTGCTGAGTTGGTTTATAGACAGAAAAACACCATTCACATCAGCAGAACGGTAAAAAAATAATAATGGCGTCGCTTAATAATGCAATCATTATCAGTTTGTCTCTCAGCCCTTCTGCTTGGGTTGCTAGGAAGTTCCCATTGTATTGGCATGTGTGGAGGCGTGGCCTCTGCTCTGAGCGTTTCACTGCCTACGGCAAACAGACGTAAAAATCTGTTTCTGCTGGCCGGTTACCATATCGGACGAATAGCAAGCTATTCCATAGCGGGATTACTATTGGGCGGTATCGGCTTTTTTCTGGGAGACATCAATCCTGCAGTCAAAATAGCCTTCCGCTTTATAGCCGCTATTATGCTCATATTGATGGGATTTTATCTATCAGGATGGTGGCGGGTACTGGTCAAACTGGAACATTTTGGACAAAAACTATGGAGCAGGCTACAACCTCTGTCCAAACGCTACCTTCCCGTGGACAACCTTAAAAAAGCGCTTGCCATTGGTCTTTTATGGGGTTGGCTACCCTGTGGGCTGGTTTACAGTACCCTGATCTGGGCGGCCAGCCAGGGTAATCCCGTCATGTCTGCGGTATTGATGCTCTGCTTCGGAGTGGGAACCATACCGGCACTTCTGTTGACAGGACTCCTATCTCAACAGCTGACGCGTTTTTTACAGGCTCGTATGACTCGTAATACCATTGCTGTTTTATTGATTTTGTTTGGTTTATGGACTTTACCCGGCTCCCACCAGAAATGGCTCATGATGACGCTGTCCTCTTTTTTATCCTGATCATTATTCCCGAAGTAATAATAGAGCTCCTGCTATAATAATGATTCGTTCATAACATCCTAATAAACTCATGAGTTTTTAGGCAAAAAGGCAGCAATTTAATTCGACTGTCAGATGGTTATTTCACCAAAAAAGGTTGCGTCTGCAGACATCGGCATCACTTCGGAACTCCACTATTGACTCACATCAACCCATTATGCATAGTCCGACTTTATACTTTTCATAAAAAGGGCAGCCTTTCCTTAACGACAAAAGCACAATAACAGAGAGAAGTTATATGAAAGATGCACTCATCTGGGATCACGACCTCATTGCACGCTATAACACATCAGGGCCTCGCTATACATCATATCCTACTGTTGTGCAGTTTTCTGAAGACTTTCACCAGCAATCCTACCTTTCCAGTGCCCTGCGCAGCACTGCACAGGCTCGCTCGTTGTCCCTTTATGTACATATCCCGTTTTGTACCAACATCTGTTATTTTTGCGCCTGTAACAAAATCATTACCAAACATCATAAACAAGCTGATCATTACCTTCAGGCACTGTTTCGTGACATTGATATGCAGGCAGACCTCTATTCTCCCCGCCAAGAAGTAGAACAACTTCATTTTGGCGGCGGGTCTCCCACATTTCTGAACGATGCCCAACTGAAAGCAATTATTGATAAAATAGCTTCTCGCTTTCAGTTGTCCCGCAGTGATGAATCCGATTACTCCATTGAAATAGACCCCCGCGACATTGACTGGCCTCGTATGGCCAACCTGTGCAACCTTGGATTTAACCGAATAAGTCTGGGCGTTCAGGATATCAACGAAAAAGTGCAAAAAGCCGTTAACCGGATACAGAGTGAAGCACTTATTCAGTCTATCGTTGACGCTGCTCGTACTATGGCCTTTAAATCCATCCATATGGACCTAATTTACGGCTTACCTTTCCAGACACCGGACTCTTTTTCTGAAACTCTGGATTGCATCCTTGCTATGGAGCCTGACAGGTTATCCTTATTCAATTATGCCCACCTGCCCAGACGCTTTATGCCACAACGCCGCATTCATGAGGCTGACCTGCCTTCTGCACAGGAAAAACTGGAAATACTTCAGCAATCCACTGAAACTCTGCTCCAGAAAGGTTATGTCTATATCGGCATGGATCATTTTGCCCTGCCTGACGACCAGCTGGCCATCGCCCAGGAAAACGGTGCCCTGCATCGTAATTTTCAAGGCTATACCACTCACCGGCATTGTGATCTGATCGGGCTGGGTCTGTCGGCTATCAGCCATGTAGGCTCTGTCTACAGTCAGAATTATACGGATGAAAACCGCTACCAGCAGGCAGTTGAAAATAACGAGCTTCCCATTTGGCGTGGCCTGAAAATGAGTCAGGATGATCAGATTCGTCACGATGTCATCAATGAGATGATTTGTCATTTTCGGCTCAATCCTGAAGTGATCGAAAAGAAATTTTCCATTAATTTCAGCCGTTACTTTTCCTCTGAATTACGACAGCTGAATATCATGGTGCAGGACAACCTGTTGACCTTATCCAAAAGCAATACTATCAAGGTGACCGATAAAGGCAGGCTGTTCATCCGTAATATCTGTATGGTCTTTGATCGTTATCTAGCCACACCGACACAACAGGCAAAGCCCTTATTTTCCAAGGTCATCTGATGATTAAGTACTAATTAGGTGAGTGCTGTTGTTTTCACTCTCACTTTTCCTTGTGCTTTTTCAAACGAAATCCTCCGGGAATTTCTATCGTCACATCACTTTTAATATGACAACAGCAGGGCAATACAGCGTCTTCCGGAATAAAAGCAATAGGCTCGTCCGTGTACTCTACCTGCCCTTCAAGAAGCCTTACCTGACAGCTACCGCAAAATCCCTGACGACACTGGTATTCCATTTCCACAGAGTGAGACTCAAGCGCTTCAAGTAAGGTAAGTTCGGCACGGGGAATAAAACTGAAACCATCCATGATCTTAATAATATGAGACATGCCAAGCTCGCGATAAAATCAGAAAAAAAAGTGCATCACTTGGGATGCACGGGAAAGAACAGTAAAATATCTGCAATCACACCTTCGATATTACAACGAAAAATCGCTGAAATCTTCGCTGTTCACATCATTATCAATTTGCCCGACCAGATACGAACTGACTTCTACCTCCTGAGGAGCAACCTGAACCTGATCACTGTTAAGCCAGCTGTTGATCCAGGGCAACGGATTTTGCCGTACCGGATAGGGTGCATCAAAGCCAATAGCACTCATACGCTGATTGGTAATATATTCTACATACTCGCCCAGGATATCCTTATTCAACCCGATCATGGAACCGTCTTTAAACAGGTATTCTGCCCACTCTTTTTCTTGATCAGCAGCTGATACAAAAATCTCATGGGCTTCAACCCTTGCCTCTTTAGCTACCTCTGCCATTTCCGGATCATCATGACCTTCTGCCATTAACTGCAGCATGTGCTGGGTTCCGGTCAAATGCAAAGCTTCATCTCGGGCAATCAATTTAATGATCTTGGCATTACCTTCCATAGTAGAACGTTCGGCAAACGCAAAACTACAAGCAAAACTGACATAAAAACGAATAGCTTCCAGCACATTCACAGAAACCAGCGTCAGATAGAGTTTGCGCTTCAGATCTCTTACGGAAACCTGTACCTGCTTTCCACCAATGGTATGCATCCCTGCCCCGAACTGATGATAGACATTAACGCTAGAAATCAGCTCATCATAATAACGGGTAATATCTGTTGCCCGCTTGATGATCGCTTCATTACCCACGATATCATCAAATACTTCTGCCGGTTCTGGCACAATATTACGAATAATATGAGTATAAGAACGGGAATGAATCGTTTCACTGAATGCCCAGGTTTCAATCCATGTTTCCAGCTCCGGCAATGACACCACCGGTAGCAACGCAACATTAGGTGAACGCCCCTGCACAGAGTCCAGCAATGTCTGATATTTCAGATTACTGAGAAAGATATGTCGCTCATGCTCCGGCAAGGCCATAAAATCACCACGATCCGTAGACAGGTCAACTTCTTCCGGTCGCCAGAAAAACGACAACTGTTTTTCAATCAGTTTTTCAAAAACCGGATACTTCTGAATATCATACCGGGACACATTAACCGGACGCCCAAAAAACATAGGTTCCTGGGTTGCATCAAACTGTTCATGATTAAATGTTGTATAGCTCATGGTTTCCTGTTTTCGGACTGGCCTTAGCCAGTCCTGTCCGTTGTCGTTACATTAAATCATTCAATTAACACCAGCGTGTTATCAGATTTTGCAAGCACCACCCGCACAATCATCCTCTTCAATAGAAGCCTGAGCATCATGGGCACCATCACGGGTATTATGATAGTACAGCGTTTTTATTCCCAGTTTGTACGCCATCAGCAGGTCTTTCAATAATCTCTTCATAGGGACTTTACCCTCTTCGAAACGGGACGGGTCATAATTGGTGTTGGCAGAAATAGTCTGATCAACGAATTTCTGTATGATGGCAACCAGCTTCAGATAACCACTGTTATCCGGCAAATCCCACAGCAGCTCATAACGATTCTTCAGGGTTTTAAAGTCCGGCACAACCTGTTTCAGAATACCATCCTTACTGGCCTTAATGCTGACATAGCCTCTGGGTGGCTCAATGCCGTTGGTCGCATTACTGATTTGGGAAGACGTCTCTGAAGGCATTAATGCGGTCAGGGTAGAATTGCGCAACCCATCCTTTTTGATCGCTTCACGAAGTTCTTCCCAGTCTTTATGCAACGGCTCATCGCAAATACTGTCCAGATCTCTTTTATAGGTATCAATGGGAAGCAGGCCCTTAGCGTAATTAGTCTCTGAAAAGAGTTCACAAGACCCTTTCTCCCGAGCCAACTGATTCGACGCCTTAAGCAACGCATATTCAATGGCTTCAAAGGTACGGTGAGTCAATCCGATAGCAGAACCATCTGAATAACGAACCCCATTTTTTGCCAGATAATTGGCAAAATTGACCACTCCGACACCTAAGGGCCTTCGTCCCATAGTAGCCGTATGAGCGGCCGGCAGGGGATAATCCTGATAATCTAACAAGCTATCCAGCGCCCGAACTACCAGATCTGCCAACTCATCCAGTTCATCCAGGGAATTCAGCGCTCCAAGATTAAACGCGGCCAATGTGCATAACGCAATCTCTCCGGCTTTGTCAAAAACATGACGCAGAGGTTTAGTGGGCAAAGAAATTTCCAGGCATAGGTTACTTTGTCGTATCGGCGCCTTGGCAGGATCAAACGGGCTGTGCGTATTACAGTGATCCACGTTCTGCAGATACATCCGGCCGGTACTGGCTCGTTCTGAGGCAAACAGCGAAAACAGCTCAATGGCCTTCAATGTTTTTTTGCGAATGTCCGGATCGTTCTCATACTTCTGGTAAAGCTGCTCAAAACGTTCCTGATCAGCAAAAAAGGCATCATATAATCCGGGTACATCACTGGGTGAAAACAGGGTTATATTGCCTCCCTGAATTAAGCGCTGATACATCAGACGGTTGAACTGCACGCCATAATCAATATGCCGAACACGGTTTTCTTCCACACCCCGATTGTTTTTCAACACCAGCAGGTTTTCAACCTCATAATGCCAGATGGGGTAATACAGAGTAGCCGCCCCTCCCCTGACTCCCCCCTGCGAACAAGATTTCACCGCTGTCTGAAAGTGCTTGTAAAAAGGAATACACCCTGTATGAAAGGCTTCCCCATTACGAATAGGGCTGCCTATGGCACGAATCTTACCGGCATTAATTCCTATCCCTGCCCGCTGGCTGACATACTTAACAACAGCGCTGGAGGTAGCATTAATAGAATCCAGATCATCATCGCATTCAATCAAGACACAGGAACTAAATTGCCGGGTCGGTGTCCGGACTCCTGCCATGATCGGTGTAGGCAAAGAAATTTTGAAGGTAGAGGCAGCATCATAGAACCGCTGGATATAGTCCATCCGATCGGTTTGAGGATATTCAGCGAACAGGCAGGCACCTATCAGCATATATAGTATTTGGGGGCTTTCATAAAATTCCCCCGTAACTCGATTCTGTACCAGATACTTGCCTTCCAGCTGCTTAACGGCAGCGTAGCTAAAATTCATATCCCGCTGATGCTGGATAAAACAATCCATCTGATCAAAATCATCTTCCGTATAATCTTTCAACAAATGCGCATCATAACGCTTGTTTTCCACCATCTTTACTACCTGTTCATAAAGACGGGGAGGCTCAAAGCGGTCAAATGCCTTTTTCCTCAGATGAAAAATGGCCAACCGTGCTGCCAGATACTGATAATCAGGCGTTTGCTCAGAAATAAGATCTGCCGCTGATTTTATAAGAGTTTCATGAATATCAGTGGTTTGTATGCCGTCATAAAACTGGATATGCGCCTTTAACTCAACCTCAGACACAGAAACATGATCAAGACCCTCAGCTGCCCAGGTAATAACCCGGTGAATCTTTTCAAGATCCAGCTGTTCTTTGCTGCCATCACGCTTTGTGACAAGGATATCTTTATTCATTAAAACCCCAACCAGTCAATTTGGTTTTTTGCTTATCGCCTACTCTGTATCTGCTTCACACACATGAACTTCCCTGAGTGAACAATGCAGCATTGCACCCATGAAATATGATGACAGGAACCTATGACTGATAGCTGACAGGAAGTCGGCCAAAAATCGCAAACATCACTCTACCGAAGCATTCGTCCCTGATTAAATGTTATTTTCTCCATCAACACAACATATGGTAAAAACAGATCTTATAAACACAAGATAATGCGTTATTGACGAAATTTCAAGGAGACAAAAGAATTCACTTTGGTGCAACAGCTTACCCAAAACCTGTAGAAAGTCACAACACCCAGAGCCTACAACAGAGACAGCTACAGAAAGACAGAGTCTTTTATTATTTATAATTTTTAGTTATGCGTCCTACTGTATTTTTTCAATTCTATACGACGTAATCACTGCAAACCCGCGCTTTTTTTCCCATTTTTTCTTTTGCGAAACATCTCAGAGATTGCTATCGTAACGACGCTATTGCTATTAGCATTCGCAACAGTAAGAAAGATCCCGATTTTTAATGCGAGCACTCTCCCTTTTACCGATAAATTTCCGGTAGCCTGCTGGCTTAATGAAAAGACTCACAGGATATCTATCAGGCAAAGATACAGACAGTGGACTTGTCTTTCGAAAAATATGCCTGAACAGAATGAGAGTCAAGTGATGAAAGAGTTTAACTGACGGAAGACTATAGTGGACAAATCAAATACCAAGCATCAGTTGCTCATTGTTGAAGATGATGAACGATTAGCTTCCTTAACCCGGGAATACCTAGAAAACAACGGCTTCAGTGTAACCATTGAAAACGATGGTCAGCGGGCTGTTTCCCGCATACTTCAAGAACAGCCGGATATCGTTATACTGGATCTGATGCTGCCGGGTGAAGACGGTATATCCATTTGCCATAAAGTTCGTGGCCAATATCATGGCCCGATTTTAATGCTGACAGCCCGGTCAGATGATCTTGATCAGGTGCTCGGCCTAGAAATGGGTGCCGATGATTATGTCACGAAACCAGCCAAGCCTCGGGTCTTGCTCGCACGTATCCGGGCTCTCCTGCGCCGTGAAAGCACTCATACAGAAGGCATTTCTCATCCGGAAGTTTCATTAAACCGCCTTTCTTTCGGGCAATTGACGATTGACAGCTCCATGCGTGAAGCATGGCTTTGCGACCAAAGCATTGAGTTAACCAGCGCTGAATTCGATCTTCTGTGGCTACTGTGTTCCAATGCCGGACGGGTTCTGGGTCGGGAAGAAATTTTTGCCCAATTAAGAGGTATTGAGTACGACGGACAGGATCGCTCCATTGATGTCCGGGTCTCCCGTATTCGCCCCAAAATCGGTGACGATCCCATGCATCCAAGACTCATTAAAACCGTGCGAAGTAAAGGGTATCTTTTCGTTGACAGCAAAACAGCTTGATCATTAGCAGCAGAGACCCTATCTATTCATTCATGGCATAATATTTGATTCATGAGCAGTATTTTTCTTCGTATTTATGGTGGCCTTTTGTTTGTAGTGGTTCTTGTCTCTGTTTTATCCGGTATCACCGCCACTATGATCAACGGGACACATCTCGCACAATACAGAGAAGACATCCTTCGGGGAACCTTTCGCCTTGGCTCTTATTCTCTACAGGACAAAACTCTTCAGGAACAGCAGCAATGGATCAGGCAATGGCGTCATGACCTGAATATTCCCTTCCGCATTCTGCCCATAAAGGACAGCTTCTTATCACATAAAAATCGTCAGCAGCTCAGAAAAGGCAATATAGTCATTAATATGCTGAATGACAACAAAGCCAAAGTCTATGTTTATATAAAAAATGAGACCTTGCTTACGGGCACTGTATCGCCTATTTCTGATCAAGTAGTCGCAGGCACGCTGGCATTGCTTCAGAAGCAAATACAATCAGTTCCTGCACCTCGCCGCCTTCAGGAACTGGACACCATAGCATCCTATGCATTTAACTATCCTGCTGTCACTTTACCCGCCAAGAATACGGTCTTATCCACAGTACAGATGAACCTGCTCCATAAAGGAGGATTTGTCATGCTACTGGACAATACAAAAAAAACATTACTATTCTACACTCAACTACCTGACAGCGACCGGCTTATTCGCCTGGGTCCTATTCGTCTGCCTAGTTTTTACTCATTTGAAATGCTACTGATTATTGGCCTTTTTGTTCTTTTTTCCGTCAGTCTAGCTATTTATATTCTGGTCCGAGATATGGAAAAACGACTTCGCAAACTAGAGAGAGCCACATCGCGATTCAGCCTCAACGACTTTGATGTCCGCGTTAGTATGAGTAATACCGATTCTATTGGCCGGCTGGCTAAAGCATTCAATAGCATGGCCTCTCACATTCAAAATCTGTTACAAATACAAAAAGAAATGATTCGCGGTGTTTCCCATGAACTTCGCACTCCTCTTGCCCGCCTGCGTTTCGGGATGGAAATGGTCAAGGATGCTGAAAGCGCACAGGAACGCCATAATCAACTCAGCGGTATGGATAACGATATTCAGGAGCTGGATAATCTGGTAGATGAATTTCTGACTTATGCCAATCTTGAACAAACCCCCAGCATTTCTCTGGAACACTATAATGCTGACCACATCATTCATCAGGTGGTCTGTGACCATCGTCGGCTGCAAAATCGGGTTGCCATAGAGCATCTCCCTTGCAGACTACCTGACAAACAACAACATGCGCCTCTGGATCAGAGGTACATGCACAGAGCTATTCAAAATCTCGTAGGCAATGCTTGTCGTTATGCGAATACGTACATTCAGGTGCAATTATCTGACACGAAAAACCATATGGTCATCACCGTTGATGATGACGGTCCCGGCATACCGAAAGAGCAAAGAGAACGGATTTTTACTGCTTTTTCCCGACTGGATGACAGCCGAACCCGTAAGTCTGGCGGATATGGACTGGGACTTTCTATCGTCAACCGCATCATGTTCTGGCATAAAGGGCGAGTAGAAGTCCATGATAGCCCACTGGGCGGTTCCCGGTTCCAGCTGATATGGCCAAAACACTTTGACCAGAACCACTTACACAAAAAACGCCTTTAATAAATCAACGGCAGGGTTCCGATCCAAGAAATTTTCCCTATTCTTTTATAGAATCTGGCAGACCGATACTTTATCAACTACTTTTTACGAACATATAAAGTTATTAAAATAAATGTGGCATGCTCCTTACAAAAAACCGTACTGCTTTTTTTCTTCATTATTTTCATAGCTCTTTGCATCAGTAGCTGCAATCAGTTTTTCTCTCACTTAAAACTCAGTATTGATAGCACTAAAGATATAGTATTAGAACAGATAGGGAAAATCATTAATGATAATAAAATTCCTGAAGGCATCAAAAAAAGACTATCACCTCTTTTAACGGAAGTTCAAGCCATTTTCCCTGCTGATGACAGCATCTTCCGTAACGAGACGATTAACAGGCCAAAAGCATTAGAACAGATATTCCTTCACTGAAGAAAGAAGATTATATCACTGATGCAGTATGCGTTATCCATACATTGACACAACCAATGCTATTATGTAACAGCCATCCCAAGGATGGCTTACAAACTGAATCCATTATTCTTGAACCCGACTAAAAAGCATCTCTGACAGAACTGTTTCCTTAAAGAATATGGCTAATATAAACATCTGTATTTACAGCGCTTATCCTAAACAACAGGATAGAGTTACTCCTCGTTCAACATCAGAATTATCCGTCTATAGCGACACATTACAGAAATACTTCCTCTCTATCATTGACACTCCTCTGACTTGCGATGATCTCCAATTAAATGAATTACAGAATACCATCAGCAGAACATCTTAACTTCTAACGACTTCCGATGGAAAACAGTTTTTTTTAATATACTGGCTTTCCAAGCCAATTAGGGAGAACCCAGAGGCTTACAATGGCAAATATGATTTAATTCCATGGACATTCCCATGATTAAATTCCGTTATAACCTTATTAAAAACCTCTTAACTACATGCGGTGGATCAATTGACTTTTAAACGGATCAAACGCATATTCTTAGCAGATTTTAGTTATAACAGGATACGCGTTAGGTAAAGTAGCTGTTTCAGGAAACGGCAATATGGAAAACCGTTATTGATAATAATCAATACTTATTTTACCGTTAATCGTTATAAAATACTTTCAATTCATTGTCTTAAATACTTTCTGTAATGCAGCGACAATCACCTTCAGAAAATTACAGGTGTTCCTTTTCCTGCATACATTCACATAC
>NSIT01000030.1_pt1 | contig 23983 bp, 17 predicted proteins | sample 1450681 | NCBI WGS metagenome assembly NSIT01 (sample SAMN07455404, study PRJNA386592) | invertebrate metagenome | isolation source: Endozoicomonas-like sequences binned from scallop gill tissue | host: Pecten maximus | place: United Kingdom: Lyme Bay MPA | collected 2013-06-01
ATTCGAAGTTCAGGCGCCCAACCCGTTGTACCTCCGAAAAGAAATAGAGTAGCTCCCCGTGATTATGATCGAGAGCTGTATAAAGAACGCAACCTTATGGAGAGACTGTTTCAAAAATTAAAACAATTTCGAAGGATAGCTACGCGATATGAGCGATTAAAACGCAATTATCTCGGGATGCTCCAATTAGCCGCTTCGATAATTTGGCTAGCTTAATTGAGAACGCCCCCTAGTATTTGGCTGGAAAGAAATCAGGCATTATTCCCTAAAGTGATGAAGTATTCTATCGGGTTGGAATACGATGTTGTAAGGGTTATCCGTTGGGAAAGACTATATAGTCTATAAAAATGAGTTATTCAGAATGTCTGATTATCGGTATTCTTCAGGAGCCTCGGTATAAAAGTAAAGGGCTGGGACTTTATATCTGAATGACTGAAGATGGGATGATCCTGTCGGGTCTATACCTGCAGATTGATAAAAAAATGTCAGCGATACACCGAAGCCGTGTCATAATAGGCTATCTTCAATTGCATTGTGGTCAGTTGTGAATGGAACAAGCTTATGATTTACAAATCGATAATTCGAAAAATAATGCTTTTGGCGGGAGTGATTGTTCTTGGCATAGGCGGGTGTGTCATGATTAATCGAATGGACGAGAGCAGGAAGTCTACGATGGTGGTGATAAAGAGTCCTGCTGATAACAGGGATTACCGTTTTATTGAGCTTGACAATGGCCTTAAGGCATTGTTAATTTCTGATCCACAAACCGACAAAGCAGCTGCAGCCGTCGATGTAGCTGTAGGCAGTTATTATAATCCGGAATCCCGGCCGGGATTAGCACATTTTCTGGAGCATATGCTGTTTTTGGGGAACAAAAAATACCCTGAAGTCAACAGCTATTTTAAGTTTATTGATGCCCATGGCGGTTCAGCTAATGCTTATACGACAGATGTCAGAACAAATTACTATTTTGACATTAACAGTGACCAGCTTCAGCCGGCTCTGGATCAACTTTCACAGTTCTTTGTTGCTCCTTCACTGGATCCTGCCTACGTGGATCGGGAAAGGCATGCGGTGGATTCTGAATTCCGCCTTCATACCAAGGAAGATATCTGGCGTACCATGGAGGTATTGAGTGTTACATCCAATCCGGATCACCCCAAAAGCCGTTTTTCCATCGGAAATCTCGATACCCTGAGTAATGATGATAAGGATTCCCTGTGGCAAGATCTTAAGGCGTTTTATAACAAATATTACGTTGCCTCCAACATGGGAGTTGTTGTCTATGGTCGGGAAAGCTTGAATACTCTGGAAAAATGGGTGGAAACATCTTTTAGTGACGTTCCTGATAAACAACAGCCTGACATGAAAATAGGAACGGCTCCCTATGATGCCAATGCTCTGGGGGTGCGAATCAATATTATTCCTTTAAAAGAGGCTCGCGAGCTTTTTATAACCTTTCCTATGCCCACAACCCAGCCTTATTTTGCAAAAAAACCTTTGGGGTATTTATCCAGAATATTGGGCTATGAAGGTAAAGGCAGTTTGCACAGCCTACTGAAAGAAAAGGGCTTGATTGATTCATTGTCTGCTTATACGGATGATACGCCCGGGGAATTCAGTGAGTTTTCCTTGTTTATGGAATTAACTCCGAAAGGATTGGAACAGGTGGACGCTGTTACGGCCATAGTATTCGATTATATTGAATTGATTCGCCGTAAAGGACTTCAGTCCCGTTTGTATGATGAAACTCGACAGATCGCCGACATTGATTTCCGCTTTAAGGAAAAAGCTAAGCCTCAGCAAACGGTGTCAGGACTGGTTCGGCGCCTGCACTATTTTCCTGCTGAGAATATCCTGAATATGGATTACCTGTATGAGGATTATGATCCTGATCTGATCAATCGGTTCCTGTCTAAGATGACACCGGAGAATATGCGTCAGGTCGTTATTGCCAAAGGGCAGAAGACCGATAAAGTTGAGCCGTATTTTAATACGCATTACAGCGTGAAAGCTCTTAGCCCTGAATTGGTGAAACGCCTTTATGAACCCAGACAACATAAGGATTTGGCTATTCCTGCATCTAATGAGTTTATTGCTCATGATATGACTTTGCGCAAGGGAAAAGCCTCAGATGCGCCACAGAAAATCCTGGAACAACCTGGGATGACTGTTTGGAGTATGACGGATACGTCATTTGATGTGCCAAAGGCAGATATCCATATCAAAGTCTCTACTCTTATGGCTTCTCAGACGCCTGAGCAGTGGATTCAGTTGAAGTTGTATCAAAAATTGCTGTCTCGCAGCCTGAATGAATTTGGTTATCCGGCGCGGGAAGCGGGTTTGCAATATGCAGTGTCCAGCAGCCGTGAGGGACTATCCATTACCTTAACAGGGTATCAGGATAAGCAAAAACTCTTGCTTGAACGGATATTACAGACCATTGATCATTTTCAGCCTGAAGCTATGGCATTTGAGCAAGAGAAAGAACAGTTAATCCGTAAGCTGAAGAATAAGGCATTTTTACCGCCTTACCGATTGGGTGTTGATGCGTTAAAGCAGGTGCTGTATCCCAATTATCCGGATGATGAGAATATGTTGCAGGCTGCGGGAAGAGTGACTATTGCGTCTGTAAAAGCCTATAGTCGGGCATTTTTTCAGAAAACCTATGTGAATATGCTAGTGCACGGTAATTTCAACGAGAATGAGGCTCGGCAATTAGCGAAGCAGGTTAAGAAGTATCTGGTGAGTACTACGCCTTTTGAGCAGCCGTTCAGGGAGCCTCACAGGCTGATGCAGGATCAGCAACGTATTCTGCAATTGGAAATCAAGCATAATGATTCTATGTTGGTGGCTTATTATCAGCGGACTGAAACCAGCAATACAGAGCGCGCAAAATACGCATTATTAGCTGGTTTACTGGGGCCTTCTTTTTACAATAGCCTCCGAACAGAACAGCAGTTAGGTTATGTGGTGACAGCCAGTGCTTATCCTTTTGAAAAGCATCCGGGAATGATTTTTATCGTGCAGTCACCAAAACTAGATCCTGTTGGTCTGGAGAACCGCATGACAGATTTTCTCGAGACTCAGCAAAGTATTGTAGCCAGTTTGACGGACAAGCAACTGGAAACCTATCGTAAAGGCTTAATTAATGATTTGCTGAAAAAAGATGCCAATCTTAACGAGCGAGGATACCGTTTCTGGTCAGCTATTGAGAGTGATGAAGCATTCGATAATCGTAAACAGATTGCGGATGAGGTAGCTAAAATGACGGTGACTGATATGCGTCAGGCACTTGATACCCTTGTAAAGGGCAAAGGTCGGCTCATTATTCGTTCCTGGGGTGATGCTTTTCTTGACGACATGAAGCGTCAGGCTTCTGATAGGGGAGTCTGTCATCGGGCGAAATGTCTGGATGAGTTGCTGGTAGAAGAATAAAAATAACCCATGCAGAAAAAAGTATTGCCTGATGGAGCAATCCCGTCAGGCAATATTCTGATTTGTATACGAAAAGCAGCTCGTTATTGAGTAGCTGTTTTTGCTTTGTGTAACCGAGTAATACATACAGAATAGTAGCTTTTTTCCATTAAATAGCAGGGGACGGGTGTCCCTGTTTTTATATGATATCGTATAGGCCCTATCCGTTTGGCAGCTGTAAAAAATGGACTAAACCTGAATTGTTTTCTTTCGTCTGAGTTCATTTCAAGGCGATATTTGTCTTTCATAATATGGCCTAATGTAGCAAATATCGTTGATGCTGTGCTATGTAGATAAAATTCTTCATCATTATACTCATAATCAGGAAGGTGTGCTGTTTCATGATGTTTTATCCGTTTTAAGGAAAATTCCGGGGTGCTTTTCCAGGATTCTGTATCTGTTTCCGGAAAGAGCATAGATAGGTGTTCGTATAATAATTCTTCCGCCATACAGAGTAGTAGCTCTTTAAAGCTTTCTATCCCGTAAACATGTAATAGAGTTTCTTCAGTATAGTTGCTGTTCATTAGAGAGAGTAACGGTAACTTTTGGCTCTCTTCTAAAGAAAATACCCAGTGGCACCAGTCATTATTTAATGCAATACTCCGAAGAAACCAGGCCTCTGCCTGTGCAATAATTGCTTTTTCTATATCAGAGTTAGCATGATCAGCAGCATTCCTGACCAGCTCTTTATGGCTTTCATGATTCATATGAAGCAATGCGATACGTCTTTGGTTTTCAAAGAGTTGCATTTTTCGTTTAAACGCTTCTCCATAGCGGTTTGGTTTTGCACTGTCGGAGGTAGTGCTTGATGGCGAATCCTGACAGGTTTCTTTTGTTATAGGCAAAGGAAGGTTTACTGTAATTTCCTCTTGGTTTTTTGACATGTTTTCTTCAGTGAATGCATTATAAGTTATCCTTTTGAGAGCTGCTTTTTTTTTCTTTCTTTTTTGTTTTTTTAAAGTGGTTGGTGGTGCTATATCTTGGACATTTTCATCACTATCATTGTCTTCGAATCCCCAAAGAATATTGATAACATGCTGTTTGTATTTGGGAAAAGCTTTTATATTATGAAGAAATTCAAGAAAGTTTTCTAAATGCAGTTTTACTGCATCCGCTTTTCCTAATTGCATATTGACTAAAAACAAATTTTCACAGAGTGCTGCACCCCATTTTTCCTTGGATTTTTTATAATATTTTAGTGCTTGTTGCAGGTCTTGGTTAGCTTCGCAGGTTTTTCCTCTTAACCAGTAGGTGCCAGGATGTATTGAACGATGAGTATATTGTTCCTCAGAAATTGCTTTATTGTTTATGTGTTTCGATAGTAAATATAAATACTCATGGGTTGCATTATTACGGACATTCAATCTTGTAGTATTTGATGAATCCAACAAAGAATCGAAAAACAAAAGTAAGTCTTCCGGAAGAGTTATCTCTTTTTTCTGTATGTTATCCAGCGCTTCTTGAAATTTCTCATGAGAATTTTCAGAGACATCTTTTAACATAGATAAACCCTGTTCTGGAAAAACAGGTATGCTAAAGCTATTATCAATGCCTAGCATACCAAAGATTATAAAAAGATAAGTCTCAATATTTTGTGTCCTTAATGCATGGATATCGGAGAAGGTTAATAAATGAGGAAACAAACACTGGTATTGATGCCAATCGTTTACCGTATCCTGATATTGGGTTTTTAGTTCAGGGGAAAGATGTTTAATGATTTTATAGATGTGTCTGGAAGCGTTGTTTAATATTAAATCGGGCGCGTCATTCCCTTGTATTAATACCATCAGCAAACCAACTAGTTTTATATTAGTTTCAGAAGATTCTTCTGAAAAATTGGCATGTTCTAACCCAAGTAGAATCAAACGGGAAACCATTTCTTTGTCAGAATAAAAATAGGATTTTTGTTCTATATCAGAAGATATGCCTTCTTTCCCTTGAAGTAATTCTATCATTTTTATGGACATTTGATAGAATTCAGTAAAATGAATAACCTGTTTTCTGAGCTGCCGCTGTTTTTCCACATGCTCCGGTTTTAGTTTTTGAATGGCTTCTGCCAGAAAAGTTCCCTGATCATGAAAGATATTAAGAGAGAATCCTATCATATGCATGGTATTTGCGGTTTTTTCTGGATATTTCTTTACCTTATATGTGTGATATAATTGTTCAGTCAGTAAGATAAAATGGCTAACTTCATTGAAATGATTACAAAACAATGAGTGAAGCTTATCGGATAACATGAGTATGAATGTGTTTTCAGCTTTTTTCCTGCCGGTTTGAGTCCTTCTTCCCGATGTGAAAAATGGAGAATTAAAAAACTTTTGTTGAAATGCTGTAGTGGTTACTTTTGAGGATATATAATCATGTAATGAGTGAGCCAGTTGATCATGCTTTATTTGAAGTTCCTTAACATCCGGTCCTGCGTAGCTTGAAGAGGACAAAATGAGTAAAGCAATTATTAAACAATAGGGTGTTGTCTGAATTAGCCTATGCATAATGAGAGTCCGTTATTATTTTTTGTTTTTTAAAAATTCTGATAGTTAGAGGGCATTTGCATTAAAAAATTTCTGTTGATGATCTAAGAGATAAGTATATGGGTTCTGGATTTTTTGAGAGCTTACTGATGGTTCGGGTAGGCTATTTGTTCAGATAGCCTGCCCGACAGGAGATTGAGACAGTGCGATGGGCATGGTTAACTCTTATTTTATTTACTGATGGTAATACATGGGAAAATGCTGGGGAATATCAGTAAAAATTCCATCCACTCCCCAGTCATAGAGTTCTTTGGCCCTGTTCAGGTTGTTTACGGTCCAGACGTTAATCTTATAGCCTCGTGCTTTCATGGCTAAAATCTGTTGTTGGGTTAGCCCTTCGTTTTTGGGGTGGATAATCGTGGCTTCTGTTTGTTCCATGTTTTTTATCCAGTGTTGTTCTGTATCCTGTTGTTCGAACAGGCAGGCTACCAGTATATCCGGCATCTGTTTTTTTAATGTCATCAGGACATCGTGGTGAAAACTGGATACTAGCAAGGGACGGTCTTTCTCCCACTGTTTTTTTAATTGTGCAATGACTCCATCAATGAGCATCTGGGTTAATGCGGTGTCAGCACAGGACTTTATTTCCAGATTGACGCTCAGGCGTGTGGTATTGATATAGCCAATAAAGTCCTCCAGTGAAGGGATTCTCTCACCGTTAAACTCATTTCCGAACCAGCTTCCGGCATCAATAGTAGTCAGGTCAGATTTTTTCAGGTCAGCCAGTAAACCGGTATGATCGGTACAACGATCTAGTGTGGCATCATGAGAAAGTACTACAGTACCATCGCCTAATACTTCTACATCGCATTCAATCCACGGAACCCCTATTTTTTCCGCCATTTTAAAGGAAGATAGGGTGTTTTCAGGAGCCGCACTGGGCACGCCACGATGGCCAATAAGGATATGCTTCATGGAATTTTATTCGAGCAAAGTGGAAAGTCTGTTACTGATGATACCGTAAATGGTATGAAGCGTGTACAGCTATTAGCATCATAAGAAGGTTTCTGAGATCTCTGTTCGTTTTTCCTGTGCCTCCGTGCTATGGTGTGTTTTGTGGAATTTTATTCTGTTTATTATAATAATTATTCAATCCTGAACATTGAGAGCTGATAGTGAGGTTATCTCATGACTGTCGCCAGAGATCCTGTAAAAAAAGTGGTTTTAGCCTACTCCGGTGGGTTGGATACCTCTGTTATTGCGCGCTGGTTACAGGATGAACGACGATATGAAGTGATTACTTATACAGCAGACCTAGGGCAGGGAGAGGAGCTTGTTGAGGCAAAGGAAAAAGCAGAATCACTGGGCATTCATGATATTTATATAGAGGATGTACAGGAAGAGTTTGTCCGTGATTACGTTTTTCCCATGTTTCGTGCCAATGCTGTCTATGAAGGAGAATATCTTTTGGGTACGGCTATTGCCCGTCCTTTGATTGCTCAAAAACTGGTGGATATCGCACATCGTAGTGGTGCTGACGCTATTGCTCATGGAGCAACAGGAAAGGGTAATGATCAGGTACGCTTTGAGTTGGGTATTCATGCATTGAATCCGGATGTTAACGTGATTGCTCCTTGGCGGGAATGGGATTTGACTTCCCGGGAAAAACTGATGGCTTATTGTGATGGACATCGTATTCCTGTGCCTTTGCACCATGGAGAGGCTCCTTATTCAGTGGATGCGAATTTGCTGCATATTTCCTATGAAGGAGGTAATCTCGAAAATCCTCGGCAAGCACCCGACGAGAGGATGTGGCAATGGACAGTTTCGCCGGAAAAAGCGCCCGATGAGCCGGAGGAAATCACGTTAACTTTTCAGAAAGGTGACATCTCCGCGGTGAATGGCAGGAGCCGGTCACCGGCAAACGTATTGAAGGAGCTCAATAATCTTGGGAGCAAACACGGAGTAGGCCGGCTGGATATTGTTGAAAATCGTTACATAGGCATGAAATCTCGCGGGTGCTATGAAACGCCGGGTGGAACAATTATCTTGAAAGCCCATCGGGCCATTGAGTCCATTACTCTGGATCGAGAGGCAGCACATTTGAAAGACGAGCTGATGCCTCGTTATGCCAATCTTATTTATAATGGTTACTGGTGGTCTCCGGAACGTAAGATGCTGCAGGCATTGATAAATACCAGCCAATCTTGTGTGAACGGCCAGGTGATGTTGAAACTCTATAAAGGCAATGTCACGGTTAAGGGCCGTCAGTCGGAGCAGTCCTTATTCGATGAAAACCTGGCCACTTTTGGTGAAGATGCAGGATCCTATAATCACAGCGATGCACAGGGATTTATCCATTTGAATGCCTTGAGATTAAAATTATCTGCCAAGCGTTTCTGATAGGCTTTGGCTGTGTGAGACATGACCGGGCATTATTCAGGCAGCACTATCGTATTTGATGAGAATAAAATAATACGATTAGTGCGTTTTTTTTTGTTTTCTGAGTAAAATCAGAACCGCGCCGGTTCCCCCCTGGTTTTGGGGAGCAGAGCAAAATGCCAGTATACAGGAAGGTTGCTGTAACCAGTGGTTTACGTGACTTTTTAGTGTGCACTGTCGGTCTTGTGAATGTGGGGATTTTCCGTGAATGATGCGAACGCAGTGCATGTTACGTTTCAGACAATAATGTAAAAAATCGGTGACAGTGTTTCGGGCAGCCTCTATCTTGTAACCGTGAAGATCCAGATTATATTCGATGGGATAAAAGGCTTGCCTGAGTCTTTTCAGTTGTGCAGCCTGAATGCCTTTTTGAATAAAAGAGAGATATTGTTCTGGCTCAACAGGATCTATATACATATCCGTAAAAGCGAGTTTTGTCCCGATCTGTTCCCTTTCGGCAGCCTTTCGCCGGGTCTTTAATGTGCTTTCCGGAAAATTATGATGAAAATTAACAGAATGAATAACCTGCTTTTTACTTTTTAATGGCTTTACGCCTCGCATCTCATCCTGAAATAGTTGGGAATGAGCGTTTTTCTTGTTGTCAGACATAGAGAAACCCGAATTTTCAACATAAAAGAAACCAGAGTACCACAAGGAAGCGTGGTTTTTTAAGGAGCCGTTTGATCAGGTATATACCTCTGACATTGTTATTCCCGATGCTATTCATACAGTGCTGTGCTATTTTACAGCGATTTCTTGGTGAGGCGTATCCCATGAACGAAATAATCAGCCAGTGTACAGCAGATCCCCTTGAATATGATGGGCTACGATCTATCCGGGATTTCATTCGCTGGAGTTGTAGTCATTTTAATCGGGCAGGGTTATTTTTTGGCCATGGCAGCGATAACGCGTTGGATGAAGCTAACCATTTGGTTTTTCAGGTATTGGACTTGCCCTGGGACTTGCCGGAAAACTATCTGGACTGTTCGCTGACCTCTGATGAAAAACAGGCTATAGCCGATTTGGTCTCACGCCGGATTAATGAGCGTAAACCCCTGGCTTATTTGTTGAACCAGGCCTGGTTTTGTGGTTTACCGTATTATGTGGATGAGAGGGTACTGATACCACGTTCACCGATTAGTGAATTGATCGAAGAGCAGTTTATGCCCTGGCTGGATGGTGTCAAGATTCACCGTGCACTGGATTTATGTTGTGGTTCAGGTTGCATTGGGCTGGCTTTGGCTCAGGAGTTTACGGAGGCAAAAGTCGATTTATTGGATATTTCCGATGAGGCTCTGGAAGTTTCCCGTATCAATATTGACCGTTATGAGTTATGGGGCCGGATATCTGCTATGAAGTCAGATCTTTTTGATACCCTGGATACTAAACCCTGTTATCAGCTGATTGTGAGTAATCCGCCTTATGTCGATGAAGACGATATGGCGGATATGCCAGAAGAATTTCGCCATGAGCCTGAACTGGGGTTAGCTGCAGGGCAGGACGGACTGGCTTTTGCTCGCCGGATTTTGGCTCAGGCAGCGGATTATTTGGATGATGAAGGTATTCTGGTACTGGAAGTAGGAAACAGTCAGTGGGCGCTGAGGGATGCTTATCCGGATATTCCGTTTATATGGCCGGAGTTCGACCAGGGAGGGCATGGCGTGCTGGTGTTGAAAGCAGAAGACTGCAGAAAATATCAATCCTTTTTTAGGAAGCAGAGTGAGTAAAACAGTAGAAGTATGCTGGCCATAAAGATGGCTGTATTCGCCCTGTGAGTGCTATTAATATAGTGTAATATTTACAGGTAACCGGTATAACCGAACCATACAGGATCTTGAAAAAATGTCAGGTAACAGCATAGGGCAACTTTTTCGGCTAACGACGTTTGGTGAATCTCATGGTCCGGCTATTGGCGGTGTTGTTGATGGTTGTCCTCCGGGAATGCCGCTCACAGAATCGGACATACAGAAAGATCTTGATCGCCGCCGTCCCGGTGCTTCACGGTTTACTTCGCAGCGTCGCGAACCGGATCAGGTGAAGATTCTGTCGGGAGTGTTTGAGGGAAAAACCACGGGGGCACCCATTGCGCTACTGATTGAGAATGTGGATCAGCGGTCAAAAGATTACTCTGCTATCAAAGATCTTGTGCGTCCCGGGCATGCTGATTATACCTATGCACAGAAATATGGCATTCGTGATTATCGGGGCGGAGGGCGTTCATCTGCGAGGGAAACCGCTGTTCGGGTAGCGGGAGGGGCAATTGCCAGAAAATATCTGGAAAGCAAGGGAATGACTATTAAAGGTTATTTGTCTCAGATGGGGAATATTCGTATTGAGATGATAGACTGGGATGAAATTGCCCGTAACCCGTTTTTTTGCCCCGATGCGAAAAAAGTCCCGGAGATGGAAAATCTGGTGAATGCACTTCGTAAAGAGGGGAATTCTGTGGGAGCCCGTATTACAGTAGTAGCCCAGGGCGTTCTTCCGGGCTTGGGTGAGCCGGTATTTGACCGGCTGGATGCTGATATTGCCCACGCTCTTATGAGTATTAATGCCGTCAAAGGCGTTGAGATCGGTTCGGGTTTTGACAGTGTGGCTCAAAAAGGAACAGAGCATCGTGATGAAGTCACGCCGGACGGGTTTTTATCGAATAATGCCGGTGGCGTTTTGGGGGGAATCAGCTCTGGTCAAGATGTCATTGCTCATATTGCCGTTAAACCTACGTCCAGTATCACTACACCGGGACGTTCTGTTGACTTGTTAGGGAATCCCGTGGAAGTTGTGACGAAAGGTCGGCACGATCCCTGTGTGGGAATTCGGGCAACGCCTATTGCAGAAGCTATGCTGGCATTAGTGATGATGGATCACCTGATGCGGCAGAGAGCACAGAACAGTGATGTGGGTAGTGGCGTTCCTGTCATTCCTGCTGCGGCAAAACAATAAAGTGAGCAGATATCTATCTGTGTTGTTATCCGAAATATAGAGGAAGACAGGATAGCTGGCGGGTATCTTCACGAACTGTTCTAGGTTTTGATAAACTTCCGCTGGAAGGGAGGCAAACGCAAAGCAGTCCGGTCAATTCCTGATCGCACAGATATAATGGGGCGACCTAAAGTGGTAGAAAAACGGAAATGTCTGGGGCTGGTAAGGAGAAATAGGCGCTATGGGCAAAATGCCTACTTGATGACTCTTGTGGATCGAAAAAGCCGTTTAACCCTGATAGGGAAAGTCAGTGATAAAAAAGCTAAAACCATGGCGAAGAAAATGATCAAACGGATGAAGCGAGTTCCCGGAGTCAAAACAATAACTCTGGGTAACGCCCTGTTAAGGTGTGAACAACGCAATACCGAAGCCTCTGCAAACTACCTTAAACACTAAACACTAAACACTAAACACTAAACACTAAACACTAAACACTAAACACTAAACACTAAACGCAACGCATAGTAAAAATGCCACGTGTTGCGAATCACTCTTAAACAGTTTGTTAGGCATTTAGTCGTTAACTCTGCAATATATCGCATCTGAAATTTTATGCGGCTTGTAGACATAATGATATTCAATAATTTCACGCGCCAGCGCCGGGAACTCTAGAGTTTCATCGTTACCGCTTATTCCCATGAAACTAATTGTTGCTGCTATGTTGATAGCTTCCTGTTTCTGTTGTATGTAAACATCAAGAGACTCAGAAATACTACATTCATCTTCATCAGCCCAATATCCCGCTGGACTCATTCTTTTTACATACACATTAAAGCCATCGCCAAAACGAAGGGCTTCTCGTATTGTTAGTAAACAAACGCCTTCAACGATTAGAGGTTTAGGTGTTTCAGTAATCGCCTTCCTGAGATTATCTAACTTTAAACTATCGAAGTAAGAGTTCTGGTTTTTAATCAAGTAGTCATCAAAATGAATAACCGAATGCCCCAGCTCTTTCGCTAACTGTGTAGCTAAGTAGCTCTTTCCTGAACCATCTTTCCCATTGTAACCTTCCCTGAATATCAAGAAAGGCCCGGGCATTATTGATGGCACTTTTGATTTTCAGACGGTTACGGATAATGCCGGGGTCGTGTAGTAGACGCTCAATGTCGTTATAGCTGAAGGCGGCAACTTTCTCCGGGTCAAACTGGCAGAAAGCATTGCGGTAACCTTCCCGCCGTTTCAGGATGGTCAGCCAGTTCAGTCCTGCCTGGGCACCTTCAAGGATAAGAAACTCAAACAGCGTTTAATCGTCATGACAGGGACGACCCCACTCTTCGTCGTGATAACGTATATAGAGCGGGTCACTGAGGCGCCAGAGACAGCGCTGTTTAAGCATTTTCTACAGCATTTTTTCTATCTCACATGCGAGTTTGCTGTTTCCACAATTCTTCAGGGCTTGGGAAAGACTCATTTTTAAACCACCATTATTGCTCCAACTCTTTAGGATCTTAAAATTTGTGGCGCCAACACTCCCCCTGTTGTCCGCTGAGATTTCTGCCACAGTTGAATTTTTTATCCCTAAATGTACAGCCAGTTGCCACATTTCCGTTGACATATTTCTCGCAACCTCAAGCAGTACTTTATCAGAACATTTAGAATTTATTGTCGACCCTTGCGATGCATAAGAAGGGGCAGCCTGCGTATAAGAAGGTCTGGTTTCAGTAATATGGCTAGGGTAAATGCCTGTTGCGGCAAAACATATGTCGTGGTAATTCCGAGGGATCTGTTCAAAAATTTTTTGTAGGCATGACGTTAGAAAACAGTGTATCCTCTGTGACTGGTTATCTTGGCAGTTTTCGCACTGGTTATTGAGTGAAACCAGCGATACTACTAATAGAGAGCCACCTGCGAGACTATCCGAATCTGAGTTAATGGCCTCATTCAACACGGTGGAGAGATCAGCGAAGGAAAAAGAATCTCTCACTCCTATTGGGGGCATAACAAAATTGGGGAAAAATATTTCGCTACTGATTATCTTGGCTTTTTCTAAAAGTGATTCATGATAGTGTGGAAAATCTTTTTGAGGGTACATAAGAGCAGCTGCCTTAAGGCCGGAATTCAGATTCTGTAAGAAGTCTTTGCGTTGTTGTTTTTTGGTTGTTGATTTTTTCAGTGTTGAAAAATTATAGGGGATATAAGGCTGGACATGCTTAGCAAGGTTAAGCGACCTCTCTTGTATTTTTGCCTGCTCTATCTGGGTTTTTGTTAATAGAGGATACTGCGGTTCTATTTTTCTGTTTACAACAGACAAGTCATAGTAATTCATAGGCAGTGCCGTCGTCACAACCTCCTCTAGCCTTTTCATTGTCTTTTGATTTGTGCATTTTTGTACTTCATTTAATATCTGTTCGGCTTGTTGATACATAGTATTCAGATTTGAATCCTCTTCTCTATTCTCGTGTTCCATGATGCTTAACCATGCTTTAATAATTGATGCAAGGAAATAATCTGCTTTCCAGGGAGCAACCCTATTAAATGTTGCGGCTGCAAGATTAGAAAATAGTTCTGTTTCTTTTGTTGTATCTATTGTGCTCATAAAGCTATAAAAAATATCAGCCATTCCTTTTTGGGCTGCACCCTCCTTCTCTATAGTTTCTAAGTGATTCGCATATAATGTCGGAATTAGCTCCCGATATAGTAACCTCGGAACAGAGATTTTTTTAATATTCTGTTGTACTGTTGTATCTGAAAAGAGGGAGGGGCAGAGATTTTTAACATCTGTCACCATTTCTGAATCAAAGTCAGTTTCTTCATCATCACTAGGCTGCTGCCACATGCCAAAAGAACACACACTGAAACAAATAAGAAAAGCAAAAGCAGGATAACGCATACTGGAACCTCGTTACTTAGTGGACTATCGACTTCATTGCCTTATATAGTAAAAGGAATGAATATGTGTATATTAGATAAATTAAATGATGAGGCCATTTTTTACAGCTATTTCCGTGACATTAATTAAATCACTGTGATAACAAGGCTTTCAGTAAATCCCAAACGGGGTGATTTCGCACAAAATAACGTCTACTTTTGATAGGGATACTTTAGCAATGGCTGTCTCTCATGGCTTATCCATTCCAAAAAAATCGTAAGCACCTTTGTGTAAACAGTTTGATTACTACGATTTCTGAAAGTTATGAGCAAATTCCAGATGTTCGACCAAACAAGGATCCCAGAAAAATAACAATACATGATGCTTCCATGTCCGCTTTTGCCATGATGCACCTCAAGTACCCATCGCTCCTCTCGTTTGAGCGTGACAAAACAGAGCAGGAAGTAAGGCATAACCTTGAGCACCTGTATCAGATAAAAAAACGTGCTCCCTGTGATACCAGTATGCGGGAAATCCTAGATCCAATAGATCCCGCAGAGTTCAAAAAGCCTTTTAAGACATTACTGTCTAACATCCAAAGGGGCGGATTACTGAAGGCATTCGAGTTTCACTGCGGGAACTTGAAAAATCACTATTTGCTCCCGATAGATGGAACTGGGCTATTTTACTCCTGCAATAATAAAACCCCTTGCCAAGAGTGCTGTACTAAAAATAAGGGAAAGGCTAATGAAGCTCACTACCACCAGTTGATGGCAGCATGTATTCTCACCCGGATCAAAAAACAGTCTTACCATTGGCTCCTGAGGCTATGGGTACGATGCCTGGGCATGCTGTCCCGTAAAATAATGGCTTTTGATAGAAGAAGCCCTTTTGCTGAGTTTAACCAAATTCTGATTCAGGATGGATCATCGCAAGCTGTTCACCAGGCTTTGCAGAATGCACTCCCCGGCCGCTTTTCTAAAGTCAGTCCTGCAGCTGTTGAGTTACACGCAATGATTGACCTGCTCAATGATAATTTTTTCAGAGTACAGCTAACAGAGGATACCCGCTCAGAAAGAGCGTGCTTGCCCTCTCTCCCTTCTTCTCTTGCCCTTTGCCCGATACTGATAGATGCCGGTTACTTTGAACGGGACTATTTCGCGGCTGTCGATGACCGTGAAGGCTCTTTTATATGCAGGGCTCCTCAAAGCATCAATCCGATTATTTGCACAGCTATCAGGGAAGATGGCAAATACCTGAACCGCTACCAAGGCAAGAAATTAAAAGACATTTTATCCCAGCTACCCAAAGACCTGTGTGTTGATTTTGATGGGGTATGGCCACAAGACAAGTCCCAGGTCTTTCGGTTAGTTATTCGCTGGAATGGCGAGAAAAAGAAGTGGGTTTTTATTGTGACCAATCTTGATCGTTCTGAATTTACTCTCTGTGAAGTGCTTCAGGCTTATCGATTGAGATGGCAAATCGAGTTGTTATTCAAGGAGGTGAAGTCATATTCTGGCTGGCACCGTTTTAATACCCGTTCTGCGACACTGGTTGCCAGTTTAATCTTGCTATCATTCATTGTCGCAACATTAAGACGTTACCTGGCTCATGCAGCAGAAGCCGGTATGACCGATGAAATATCAACGCAAAAAGCAGCCAAAAGCGGAAAATCCCTATTTTAAGCTGTCATTTCAGCCTTGGTAAAGCACCGTTGCAATATGACTGAACGTATAGAAAAATTAATCATGTTTTGGTGTCAAAATGCAAAGCGGAGCGATCCCGTTCGAGCTAATAGTACCGAGCGTTCCAGATTGGGGCTTTGTTCTTTGGGGTGGGCTTAATGTCTAACCTAAGAACAGCTATTAGACCTCAACCGAGTAATATTGGATATTGAACTCAATGTTCGGATATCATCCAAAAACCTTTCTTATGAACTCATGTGAGATCTATGCACCTCCCTTAAGAGAAAAGATAACTTATTGAATTTAAATAAATGATCAGAATAAAGACTTAAATAGTCACAATATTTCTCACTTGAGTTATGCTCGTTGGACTTTCTAACGCTATTGAAATACGGCCTCTCAAACCATGGACTCTCTATTGGGCATTTTCATTTTTCAGAACACTCTTTTCAACTCTTTAGGGGAACATAGCCTACTCTGTACATGTTCTATTGAATGTTGAATGATCAGACTACTCCCGATAAAGATGGGCAAAAGTTTATGGCGCTTCTCGCTAATGAGTGGAGGAGTTATAAAGATGCTTCTGGTAATTATTTAAATATTCAGCCTCACTGGGCGGAACAATGGCAGGGAATAAAAATGCGTGGGGAGTCTATTATCAACTACCTGCACGATCACTGCCATATCAGAATATTTCAGGTTATCTCATGGGTGAATTTTTCGCTGACTCTTACAAGGCAATATCTACCCATACGAGACGATGATCGGAAGAGACCTCTTTTCCGTAGCAATTTTTGTTTTCCGGATGTCTGCAATACGGTTTTTTCACCAGATAGCCGTATTTTTCGGTGTCGTCCGGCCAGAATACACCGGTAGCTGTTACCTTAAGGCTTGAAGACGGTAACACATAATCCAGGTGCAGGTTTCCGATATGGGTAATTCTTTCGGGATAGGATGTTTCACGGCAGTCGACTCCCTGACTGACGTATTCCACCGCACCCCGGGATACCGGAGAGTGATTGCCGGTTACCTGCGGGTTGATCCGTTTATGGTTGAGAAGTCGTTTGATAGCGTCTTTTTTTCCGTCGCCGGCGACGGGGTCAGCATTCAGGTCGCCTGCAATTACAAAATCGGCTTCTGGTGATAGTCCGCCTCTTTGTCTGTTATCATCGTAGATATAACGGTTTTGAGTACTGTCGGAAATATAGTCTGCCCAAAATTTAACTTCATCAAGGTTGTGAAGGGTATTGTGTTGAACTGGATTATCCGCCATGGATGGCGTGGGATGGGATATCAGAAAATGAATGGTTTGGCCGTTAGGGAATTGAATCGGGAGGTCAGCATGATTTTTGGCGGACATGGGAATATTGTTCCATTCAAAGTCACTGTACCAAGGCTTACCGACCCGTTTTTCACAATAGGTCCGGGCCCGGCCTAAAATTCTTTGGCAGCTTTCTTTATCAGTAATAACAGGGTTCTGAGGGCGAATATCCTTCCATTTGAAATGTCGGAATGTCCTCAGGTTACTTTCATCGAGGGGATAGCGTGATAGCACGGCAAAGGCGTATTGACCGTGGTATCGGCCAAAACCGAGGGCATCATCAGGCCCTTCATTGATTTTCCCGTCCTTGTTCAGATCCATGCCCTTGATTTGCTTACCGGTATTGGTGGCAAAGTTATAGGCATAAGGATAAGAAACCGGTTCTGCTCCGTTCTGGGATACGGCCAGATAATTTGCCCGGAAACCATTGATGGCTCTCATGTCTTTGCCTGAACCATCATTATTAAACTCATTCAGCAATACCACGTCAGGACGAACCCGCTGCAAGATTTCTGCAATATTACGGGGCTGTTGAAACCGGGCACCCTGTTGTTCAGAAGGTGTGCTCATCTCTTTAACCAAAGTAGAATAGCTGTTTCGGTCAAAAGAGATATTAAATGTAGCGAAACGAATTTTTTTTGGCATAACGTCAGGTGTTATCTTGTTTTGCTGGCAGCCTCCTAACAGTGTGGAAGCCGTTAAGAGTATAGCAAGGAGTGTTTTTTTAGCTCTCATTGTAAGATTTAAGTAGCTGGTTGAGGGTAGGTAGATTTTGGAAAGGTAATCTATCCTGATATTCATCCAATAAAGTTACGGGAGTGTTTGCTCCTTTAGCTTATCCGGATGTGGGAAGCATTGTGCTTTCCGCATCCGGTGGGTTACGTGATGCAGCAGATCAGGTAAAATTATCGCTAGACGTTTTCTGGGAAAATAAGCTTATTTTAAAGAGATTCAATATTTTCTGTGTCCCAGGCGTAATTGACCCATTCATCAGGAATGGTCTTACCGACAAAAAAATGCCTGAGTTTTTCAGGCAGTGTGCCTTTTTTGTCTTTCTCCTTGTTATGAACGACAAATGACGCAAAGTTAGTGTGCGGGAAATCCTGTATCAGTCGGTTCAGGCAATAGTCCAGTGTTGTTCTTTCGTCGTCGATTTCATCTACCACCAGAATGTTTTTGTTCGTTAAGTCTTGCTGTTTATCCAGCCATTGCAAGGTAGTTAACTCGCTGGAGGCCTCACCGAGTCCTTTTTCATTGTCGTAGCGGGTGATGCTGACAGAAATGATCGGGCGGTTGATGAACGTGCGTAGCATACGGGCCGGAATAAACCCACCACCACCAATAGCTAGAAGGTAGTCTGGCTGAAAGTCTGAAGCCAGAATGATTTGTGCGGAGTCGGCGACAGTTTTATGAATATCGTTATAGCTAAAGTTCAGGGGCATTATCAATACGCTCTTGGTTTTATCACAGGAGGAATACAATGCTGGTGTGGAACCAGGCGGTTCAAAAGGTATAAGAAGACGCTATCATACGCTTTTTGGCGATGTAATAAAGAAAACGGCGATAACACCATGTCTTGAAATGCTATTTCTATTTGCTGTCTTGGTGGTTTTTTACCCTTTGGTAACGTTAACTATTTTGGGTGGCAGATGAATTGAGATGTCATTATCCCTTCCAAAAGGAAGGAGCAAAAAGAACCAGAACTGTGGTGACTTCCAGTCGCCCCATCAGCATTCCAAAACTCAGTACCCATTTTGCGGCATCCGGTAAAGGCTCAAAGTTACCTGAAGGGCCAATAATATCGCCCAGACCCGGCCCCACATTGGCAACAGCGGTACAGGCACCGCTCAGGCTGGTAATAAGATCAATGCCCATCAGGCATTGTAATAATGTGATGCAGGTGATCAGTAAGGCGAAGAAAAAGCCGAACCCGATAAGAGAGCGCAGAATATCACTGGAGATTTGCTGGCCGTTGTAGGTCTGTACAAAGCATGCACGGGGATGAGACAGCTGCTTCAGCTGAATACCCAGCAATTTAGCACCGATCTGGAACCGGAAAATCTTGATGCCGCCAGCTGTAGAACCGGAACAGGCGCCGACGACGGTTAAGAACAGAAAGACTGCCCAGGCAAACTCTCCCCATTGGCTGTAGTCAGTCAGGGCAAATCCGGTAGTGGTAATGACGGAGGTTGTGTTAAAAGCTACCAGTGTCAGTGCATCCCAAAAATCGTAATGGGAATTGAAGACCAGCCAGACAGAAAAAGCGATCCACAGAAAAGCCAGAAATCCCATAAAAGCTTGAACCTGACTGTCTTCCAGCAGTGACCGAAAATTTCCTTTCATGCACTGGACAAACAGGATAAAAGGTAACCCTCCCAGGAGCATAAATAAGGTGGCTGTCCAATGAATAAAGGGGTTGTTAAAATGCCCCATTGAGCTGTCAGAGGTGGAATAGCCTCCGGTTGATAATGTAGTCATGGCATGATTGATGGCCTCAAATCCGTTCATGCCGCCCATAAAATAAAAGTAAGTGCAGGCGGCAGTTAGTGCCATATAAATCAGTACGATGCGTTTTGCAATACTGCCGGATCGAGGCATGACTTTTTCCGACCAGTCGGAAGACTCGCTCTGAAACAGACGCATGCCACCGATTTTCAGAAAAGGCAATACGGCAACGGCAATAACGATAAATCCGATGCCTCCTACCCATTGCAATAGAGAGCGCCACAGTAAGATGCCATTGTTCATGGTGTCCAGATGGCTGAGGACGGTAGATCCGGTTGTAGTAATACCGGATACGGTCTCAAAAAAAGCATCGGTATAGGAAATGTGTAATTCCAGACACAGCGGAATAGCGGCATAAAGGCTCACAGCCATCCAGCAACAGTTGGTCAGTAAAAAAGCTTCCCTGGGTTTCAGTGTGAAGTGTTCCGGCTGTGTCCCAACAGACAGTGCACAGCCACTGGCACCGGTAATAACGGCAGAGAACAGAAAGGCGGTGGTGCCGGTTTCTTCTGCAATCAAAAGATAGATAACCGGCACCAGCATGAGGACGGCCAGTACTGAAAGAAGCAAACCAACAACATAGAAAACTGGGCGTACGTTCATAATGAACTGAATATGATAAATAAAGACAAAACGAATAATTATCGGCTGCTAAAAAATAAGCGTAATCAGCAAAAGTACGGAATATACAGGATTCGTCACGATTGGAAAATACAGTGGGTCATAAAAAAACTGGGAAGTCGTGGATTATCCTGTTTTTTTTGGTAATAACCGTTTTGAATAACAGTCTTTTTTTGAGTACCTGAAATATCTCAACACCTGAGAAAAAGAGGGAAGGCAACGAAAAGGAAATGCGGTGGGATCAAAAAAACGAGGGTGGAGTTGTAGGTATAAATCCTATAAAAGCACGGAATCTGCTTCATAAATCAGGGAGATTAGAGGTCTTTCCTAAAGGACTATAAATTGTAATCATTCTCATTTGTGGTATTATTCGCTTCACTTTATAACGCCATTTTCTCATTTGTATCAGCTTTATAACACTCTGTTTGCCATGGTAGATCAATGGCAGGTATTTATGAGAGGTGATGCAAGATCATTAAATGACGAGTTATGTTCGTCAGGCTAACGTTGGGGATAGAGAACATTGACTCTGGATGAAGTAAAGGTTGGCGACACTGGTCGTATATCAGGGTTTGGTGAGACAGATCTGCCTTTTCGCCGTAAATTACTAGCCATGGGATTGACGCCTGGAACAGAATTTACTGTCCGCCGGGTAGCTCCGCTAGGTGATCCTATTGAACTGAACGTTCGTGGATTTCAGTTGAGCATGCGAAGAAAAGAAGTGGCGACTGTTGAGGTGAAATTGTCATGAGTAAACATATTGTCGCACTGGTAGGAAACCCCAACAGTGGCAAGACCACCGTATTTAACGGATTAACCGGTGCTAACCAGCAGGTTGGCAACTGGCCGGGAGTGACGGTTGAAAAACGTTGTGGTGAGTATTCATTTAGTGGAAATAACGTCAAGGTTGTTGATTTACCAGGAACCTATTGTCTTGATGTTGTGGACAGTACCGTATCTCTTGATGAGCGTATTGCCCGTGATTTTATTCTTGCGCGGGAATCAGAGCTGATCATCAATATTGTTGACGGCTCTAATCTGGAGAGAAACCTGTATTTGACTTCCCAGTTGCTGGACAGCGGTATGCCTGTAGTGATTGTCCTTAATATGATGGATGTTGCTGCAGAAAAAGGCATCGTCATTGATCCTAAACAGCTGGAAAAAGAACTGAAATGTCCGGTTTTCCCTGTTGTTGCCAGTCGTGGAAAAGGAATAGACATACTGAAGCGATCTATTAATGGCTTTTTGAAAGAGGGGTTGCCTGTTGCTGAGCCTCTGGTTCTGGAAGGTCATATTGAGGAATCTGCCGACTTAATCAAAAAAGAATTAAACGGGCAACTGGATGATCCGACAGCATCTCGCTGGTTTAGCCTGAGGTTATTGGAAGGAAATGAGGCAACAGATTCTCTGTTTGATAACCGGATTCGTGAGATTGCTGGTCAGCAGAGACGACAAATAGAAGCCAATCAGGGAGGAGATATGGACATCCTGATGGCCAGTGCCCGGTACGATGGCATTAGTCAGCTTGTTCATGGTGTGCAGACCGTGAAGGGTAAAGCAAGTCATAAACTGACAGAAAAAATTGACCGGGTTGTGTTGAACCGGGTATTAGGCCTGCCCATTTTCTTTGGCGTCATGTATTTAATGTTCATGTTTTCTATCAATCTGGGAAGCAGCTTCATTGATTTCTTTGACGGTTTTACCGGCACTATTCTGGTAGATGGATTCGGTCATTTGCTCAACAGTATAGGAGCTCCGGCTTGGCTGGTGACTTTATTAGCCAATGGTATTGGCGGGGGTATACAGACGGTGTCTACCTTTATCCCGGTCATCGCCTTTCTGTTTTTATTCTTATCTGTACTGGAAGACTCCGGCTATATGGCCAGAGCTGCGTTTGTCATGGATCGCGCATTGAAAGTGCTGGGCCTGCCCGGAAAGGCATTTGTCCCCATGATAGTTGGGTTTGGCTGCAATGTACCCGCCATTATGGCCACCCGGACATTGGAAAATGAGAAAGACCGCTTGCTGACCATTTCCATGGCGCCGTTTATGTCTTGTGGTGCCCGTTTGCCGGTGTATGCTTTGTTTGCCGCTGTATTCTTTCCCGCTACCGGCCAGAATGTTGTGTTTATCCTGTATCTGGTAGGGATTCTGGCGGCGGTATTCACGGGTTTTATTGTACGGCGAAGCATTCTGGGTGGCGAAAGTACTCCATTTATCATGGAATTACCCAGTTATCATATGCCATCTCCAAGGCAAATTGTCCTGCATACCTGGGATCGGTTAAAAGCTTTTCTGGTTCGAGCTGGTAAAGCTATTGTGCTGGTTGTCTTTGTTTTGAATGTCCTGAATTCTGTGGGAACGGATGGATCCATAGGAAATGAGAATACGGAATCATCCTTACTCAGTAAAATAGGGCAAACTATTACACCAGTATTTAAGCCTATGGGTATGAGTGAAGATAACTGGCCGGCAGCAGTAGGTATTTTTACTGGTATTTTGGCTAAGGAAGCAGTTGTCGGCACACTGGATTCCATGTATCACTCCATTGCTGTCAGCCAAAACGGTGGTGTTATGGATGCTGGAGAGGATGACTTTGATTTGTGGGCAGGCATTTCTGACGCATTGGCAACCATTCCTGCTAACTTATCGGAACTGGCGGATAAAATCACTGATCCGATGGGTGTTGAAGTAGGAGATTTAACCGATCTTGAAGGCGTAGCGGAAGATCAGGGCGTTACTATGGATTCATTTTCAGTCATGGCAACATTGTTTCCCAGCACGGCATCGGTTATTGCCTATCTGCTGTTGATTCTGTTATATACACCTTGCTGTGCGGCGCTGGGAGCTGTATATCGTGAGACGACATTAGGATGGACACTGTTTGTGGCAGGATGGACGTTTTTGTTAGGGTATGCAGTGTCTGTCTTGTATTATCAGTTTTCATTGTTTCATGAACAACCGGGTGTTGCATTAGGCTGGCTGGGAGCCATTATAGTGGCTATGTTGGCTGTAATCTGGCAGATGCGGCGGGTTGGGAGCCATGTTCTGGTGACGTCATCCAGTAAGGCAGAGGTTCCTCAATCCTGCGGTGGTAGCTGTTCATGCTCATAGCCATCAGTGAATATTTATCGGTCAGAGGACTGACGTCTCTGGCTGACTTAAGTCAGCACTTCGACACCAGTACAGATGCCATGAGAGATATGCTGAATCATTGGGTCAGGAAAGGTCGTGTGATACGGGAAATATCAGGATGTAGCAAGGGGTGTGTGAGCTGTGCACCTGAGCGTTTGGAACTTTATCGCTGGATCGGTGCAGCTAAACGACAAATTCCTTTGGCCTGCCTTTAATTATCATGGGTTCCTGAAATAGCCTGTTTCATGGAACCCATTTTTTTGTTGGATGAATCGCTGGTTATTATCGTTATGTGCCTAGAAAGTATGACATATTATGCTAGGGGTTGTTGAGGTTTTCTTTGTAGGCTTGAGAAAGACTCACAGGTTCGTATTATTGCAGTTCCTACACAACATAATAAGGGCGGTTTCAAGTAATAACTGCAATTTCATTACGCAGCGAGTAAGTCCATTCGCTGCCCCATAAATAATTCATTCGGTGACCGGCAACCTCTCGTTTTTCGTGGACGGTTATTAAGCCGAGTCATGATTAT
>NSIT01000031.1_pt1 | contig 23843 bp, 19 predicted proteins | sample 1450681 | NCBI WGS metagenome assembly NSIT01 (sample SAMN07455404, study PRJNA386592) | invertebrate metagenome | isolation source: Endozoicomonas-like sequences binned from scallop gill tissue | host: Pecten maximus | place: United Kingdom: Lyme Bay MPA | collected 2013-06-01
AATAAACAGACATTGAATTTTGTATGAAAGAATGATTAAGAATAGCTGCAGTGTAATTGAAAGGAGAAAGTTTATAAGCGAACGATTCAATAATGTTTCTTTTATTTTCAAGTACTTGTAGGATATTCTTAATTCTAATTTCATTAGGTGAAATGGATAATGCTTCGTAGGCTAAGGTTTTTGCGAATTCTTTATCTCCGCTATTAATAAACTCATCAATAAGTTTTTTTAAAGAAATAATCGCAGCATTTTTCCAATAATGGTATTCGACATAATTTTCAAAATTTTTGGAGTTTAATGCTTGTTGTTTCTTTTGTTGAATGATTTCACTAAAATATCCCGATTTACCCTGCCGGGTATTTTCTACGGCTAAGGCAATAGAGAAGTCCCGAGCTTGCCACTCTGTTTTGGGATGAGTGGAGCATGATGCTATTAAAAATGAAATAACAGTAATTAAATAAATTTTCATTATTTTTATGTAAAATAATTAACCTTTTATAATTACTATAGGGTGAAGGTTAATTATTAGCAAAATGTTAGTGCTTTAGTTTTAATAAAGTTGTAATGGCATTTCATCTAATGCAGCAAGCTGTTCTCTTAATTCAAGGATGTGTTCTGACCAGTAACGTTCCGTATTGAACCAGGAAAAGGCTTTGGGGAATGCTGGGTCAGACCAGCGACGGGCCAGCCAAGCATTGTAATGGATGAGCCGAAGTGTGCGGAAATATTCTACGTAATTCAGTTCCTTAGGGTTGAATGAATAAAATTCATTATATCCTTCAATAATTTCAGACAGCTGTAGGTTTTGTTGTTGGCGGTTGCCGGATAGTAACATCCAGATATCCTGGACAGCGGGAGCCATAGCAGCATCATCAAAGTCAACGAAATGCGGGTTATCATTGCGCCATAAAATATTGCCACTGTGACAATCACCATGAACCCGGATGACCTCTGGTAATCCCTGTTGTTCGATGACAAATAGTTTTTCTAGAATATGTTGAGTTAATGTTTCGTAAGCGGTGATAAGATTGTCAGGAATAATATGGTGTTCCAGCAAAAAATGAACGGACTGTTGCCCAAACCGGTCAAGAGTTATTCCGGGACGGTGTTGGAAAGGTTCTGTGGCACCGATGGCATGCATTCTTCCCAAGAGGCGTCCCATAATTAATAGGTTGTTGCCATAGTCCAGCTCTGGTGCATGGCCTCCCTGTCGGGGAAATACCGTAAATAAAAAACCGTCGTAAGACGACAGGGTGCTTTCTTCACGATTACATAGGGGAGCAACGACTGGCAATTCTGCGTCTTTCAGTGCCGCAATAAACCGATGTTCTTCCTCAATCTGTTTCTTGTCCCAGCGATCCGGTCGGTAAAACTTGACGATGACCGGATCACTGTCTTCAATCCCGACCTGATAGACACGGTTTTCATAACTGTTTAATGCCAGAATTCGTGCATCACAGGAAAAACCCTGGCTTTCCAGAGCATCCATAACGCTGTCTGGTGTTAGTCTTTTATAGGGATGGGCAGTGGAATGGGATAGGTCATCCGGCATATTGATATTTCCTGTAGCAGTTTCAATGACTGGTCAGTGTAATGTATTGTCAAATTTACACTGTCGTGCATTATAAGGCAGGATTGTAATAGTTGCCTTATTAGACTGCCAGTTTTCTGAAAAAGACAGATGCTAAAGACTTAACTTAACCCGATGTGTGAGTTTCTATAAAAAATAACGAGGCATAGCAACCGTCTAACATTTTTGTGCAACCAAAATTATTAGACGGTAACCAGCGATGCCTCTTGAAGAGTTTATCATCTCCGTTTTTTGTTTGATCGACGATTTATATAATCAATTGATTTCAACACCGTTACGTCGTCGTGGTCCACCTCAAAAACTGGCTGACAGTGAAGTCATCACTATGGAAATAGTAGGTAAATGGCAAGGCCATCACTTTGATAAGGCCATATGGAAATACTTTTCCCAGCATTGGAAGCCTCTGTTTCCGAATATTCCTGATCGTTCTCAATTCGTGAGGCAAGCCGCTAATCTCTGGGTCGTCAAACAAAGACTTCAGGCTCAATTTGTCAGCCTATTCAATGCCGATCGCTCGGAAAATCACCTTATAGATGGTTTTCCCATTGAGGTCTGCGCAAGAACCAGAGTGCCCCAGAGTAAACTTTTTAGAGGCGAGGCTGGCTTTGGCTGCTGTGCTTCAAGGAAGAAACGGTTTTATGGTTTTCAAGGGCATCTTTTGTCTGATGCTCAAGGGATTCCTGTTGCCATAGAGGTTAGCGCAGCCAATATTGACGAACGGGATGTCGCCTACGATTTAATCAATGATATTTCAGGTCTGTTAATTGGGGATAAGGGTTATATTCGCCCGGCATTAAAAGCCGATTGCAAGATACTGGATATTGATATACAGACACCGTTAAGACGCAATATGAAAGATAAGCGTTCACCTGCGGTTGTCAGGCTATTAAGCGGGTAAGAAGGCGTATAGAAACCGTTCGCTGTCGTGATCTTTGGCATTTAACAAGCCGAATGGCTAGAAAGCTACTGGGTTACACGGTTGCTATTTATTTGAATATTCAGGCTGGTCATCCAGCTATGCAATTTGAAAAGATGATTTCAGCTTGAAAACTCACACATCGGGTTATATCTATTATTTCATCTAACTTTTCGTCTCTGAAAAGATCAAAAATATCGGTTGAATAAACCAAAGGAATCCAGAGAATATATACAGCAGTAAATGTACAGATACGATCCTGAATGCCATGAGTGGTAACCATAATAAAATAAGTTTGTTATTTTAGTTTATAAGTCTGATTTTTATTAAAAATTTTATCTTTAGTTCTTCTTTGGCATGGTCTGGGCATTTTATCCGTTGGTGCGGGTGTTTTTCTAAAAAATATGGAAGAGCTTTAGGTACTTCAATAAATGCATAAATATAACTACTGATTCCCGATTTTATGAGTGCAATTAGCGATAATGCGTACTTGACAGTCTTTTATTGTGACCATATTATGCAATGCATTCTCTCAGAATTAAGTTTCAGAATGGAATGCCCAGGTGGCGGAATTGGTAGACGCGCTAGCTTCAGGTGCTAGTGCCCAATAGGGCGTGGAAGTTCGAGTCTTCTCCTGGGCACCAATATTTTTTTATTGGTGCTGATTGCTGTGATCCACTCTTGTTTAGTTTTTAGCAGATTTAATTTTTGATGAATATGGTGCTGCCCAGGTGGCGGAATTGGTAGACGCGCTAGCTTCAGGTGCTAGTGCCCAATAGGGCGTGGAAGTTCGAGTCTTCTTCTGGGCACCAATAACTTTTCCTGTTAAATAACTTTTCCTGTTATTTTCCTTCTTTTTGTTATATTTCCCTTTTTCTGTTTGCTGGTTTTTTTTCAGAGAGTATAAGTGTTTATCCGGCAGACGGTAAAAAATAGGTATTTAGCCTGACTGTAAATAAAAGTACGGGTCATAATTGGTTCTGCCAAATAAAATAGCAGAGTGTTATGATGAGTAGCAGGTTTTCTATTGTTTTTGTTCATTGTCCGGTTTATTTGCCCAGTAATGATTGCGGTGAAGCGTCAGTAGGTTTTGTACGGACTGATACATAAACGCGTTAATGTAAAGAGTTAAAATAGAATTTCACATGCATGATTGGGTAATTGCCGTTATTGGTGTCGCCGTTATTTTCCTTATGGCCGGATATGTTGTTATGGGCAGACGCCATCAAAATAAAGCGGACAGACATAATCAAAAAGATCAAAGGCATACTGACAGTGGTGTTCCACTAAATTCCCGTCCACAAGACAAAAATTCATTAAAGAAAAAAGCGGCATCCTTGTCTGAAAAAAACAAGACTTATTCTTGCCTGCCCCGTGAACAACACTGTGTTTCACGCCGTGTTATCAGCCCGAATGCCCTGAAGGTGTTGCATCGCCTGAATAGCCATGGATATGAGGCTTATCTGGTAGGAGGGTGCATACGGGATTTATTATTGAGCCTGACGCCAAAAGATTTTGATGTAACGACCAGTGCAACGCCGGAAGAGGTTCATCAGTTATTTCGTAATTCCCGGGTTATCGGTCGCCGTTTTAAACTGGTTCATGTTCTTTATGGCCGGGAAATCATCGAAGTAGCCACATTTCGTGCCAACAGTAATGGGCTCAGCGAGGAAAGCCGTTGTGCAAAACGTTCTGCTTCCGGTCGGATTCTCAGGGACAATGTGTATGGTTCATTAGAAGATGATGCCTTCCGGCGTGATTTTACAGTTAATGCCCTTTATTACAGTGCTGAGAAGTTATCGGTTATTGATTACTGTGGTGGCGTCCGGGATATGGAGAGTAAACTTTTACGCCTGATTGGTGATGCCGATGAACGGTATCGGGAAGATCCTGTGCGCATGCTTCGGGCTATTCGTTTTTCTGTCAAACTGCACTTTTCCATGGCTCCGGAAACCGCCATGCCCATTCGGGATATGGCAGAGTTGCTGAAGGATATTCCTGCAGCCCGGTTATTTGATGAAGTCCTGAAGTTGCTACAAAGTGGAAGGGGCGAGCAGACTTTTGAACTGTTAAAAGAGTATGGTTTGTTTGAGCCGTTGTTTCCGCTAACTTGTCGTGCGTTGTCTGGTGATGATGAAGGGCAGTTTGAGAGGTTTGTGCGCTGTGCCCTGAAAAATACTGATGAGCGCATTAACCAAGAACAGTCAGTGACATCGGCCTTTCTTTTTGCTGCATTACTATGGAGGCCTCTGCAGCAACAAGCTGCTGTCTTGATGCAAAAGGACATTCCGGAAATTCCTGCTATCCAACAGGCGGCGACGCTGGTTTTGAGTCGTCAGTCCCGTCATACGGCATTACCGCGTAGGATCAGTTATACCATCCGGGAAATCTGGGAGTTGCAGGTAAGACTGGTTCGCCGCCAACCAAGAACAGTAAGGATGTTACCGGATCACCCCCGCTTTCGGGCTGCGTATGATTTCTTGTTGTTAAGGGAAAAAGCAGGAGAGGAATTAAGCGGTGCCGGTCATTGGTGGGCTAAGTTACAGGTATTGAATGAACAAGGGCATAACGATCCGATACAAGTGTTAGGGCATTATAAGGCCAGTGGTGAAAAGCGCAGTAATTCCCGTCGGAGACGCCCCCACAGAAAACAGGGTAATGTTCACCATTCATCCGGTGCTAAATAATATAAAAAATAGGAATAGGCTATGGCGATAAGGGCTTATATTGCGCTGGGCAGTAATCTGGAAAAACCCGCCGGGCAATTGCAGCGGGCTGTTGATGAAATAGCCAGTCGATCAGGTATTGACTTGGTAAGCTGCTCGCGACTTTATCGCAGTGCACCTGTAGGGCCGTCGGGACAACCGGATTATTGTAACGCGGTTATTGCTGTGGATACTCTGGCTCAACCGCTTGCATTGCTGGATCAGTTACAGGCTATTGAAAACAACCATGGCCGTGTAAGAACAATTCGCTGGGGAGCCCGTACCCTTGATCTGGATATACTGTTGTACGGTCAGCAGGTTATAAAAACGTCCCGCTTGGTCATTCCTCATTATCAAATGCATATACGTAATTTTGTACTGGCTCCATTGAATGATATTGCTCCGGCATTGGTTGTTCCCGGATTTACCCGTGTATCCGCGATGTTGAATGAACTAGGGCATGATGGTTTGTCCGTGATAGCAGATGAGTATCCCTGGGGTTAATTATTTACTTTTGATGGGTATGAGAGGTGCTATCCACACCTTCGCTGAGTGATGAAGTAGATGAATCATCTTCTTCTGTCGAATCGCTGATATTGCATAATTCCTTTGCGGGCATTCCTACCAGTATCCATTGGTCTTCGCAGGTTCGTCCATGATATTGATCCGGGGTTGTGCCTTTTAAGGCCAGAGCTGTCCCCAGAGATATAGTCAACGCATAAATCCTGTCATCGCTGTTCATGTCGTCGGTCTTATATTTCCAGTCTGTTGCTATTTTTTGTCCATTTTGTAGCAAGTTTAACCAATATATTCCTTGATCGGTTCTGGCAATCAATAAATGATTCCAGCAGAATAATTCATAAATATACTTATTGTCGCTATCTTCCCATGACCACAGCAGATGCTTTACAGTGGTCATGTCCTGTTTATCCATTTGCAAGAGTTCATGGCCGGTTTCCTGCCATACAAACAGATATTGATTTAATAAGATTATGCGGTCAGGAATAAAGGGCAGATCACTAAAAATATCATGAATCTGGTTGATAGCTTTATTTTTATCATGGGTGATGGATAAACGGTGTAATTCTGCTTTTTCTCCATTAACCCAATAGCATTGATTATCATTTGTCTGCGTAAAATCGATAATGGTCTGAATATCCTCTTCTATAACGGCCAGTTTTTTTTCTTTAGCTTCTTCATTTGAATGTGTCAACAAACGAGACATCTGAATAGCTGTTTTATAGCTAGGGTATTGGTACAGGGCATAAATGGTATTGTCAGCGATAGAAAATCGGGGAAATAAGTCATCATGGATGGCCGCTGTGCCGGAGTCCTTTGAGAAACAGGCTTCTCTGTCCGTTATTTCCATTTGTAAAACTTCATTGAATTCAACCGTTTCGTTATCAAAATAACGGATAACTGTTAATAGTTTTGGAACTGCCGTGGCTAATGGGTTTACTTCATCTTGCGTTAGGGGGGCAGGAATTACATAAACTTGACAGCATGATGAAGATAGTCGATGGCGGCAAATAGGGGGAGTATTTGTCTCTAAATTCAGTGGGGAAAAAATAGCAGGCGACAGGATATCGCTATTATCTGAATCACTGTCAGAAGACTCACTGTCTTCTGTGTAAGATGCCGCAGGTTTCTGAGCCGTTATTTTGCCTAAACAAGACCAACGAATACAAGGCAGATCCTGTCCATGGGATGACAAGTCATAATACATCTGACCCGTATACCAGCTGTCACAGGTCATGCCGATGAGTTGGTCACTGTCGGGATGTGAAATGATTAATCTCAGTGTGGTCAGTTCAGGCGTTTGTTTTATGGGCTGCCAGCCTATGGCGAAGGATTCATTATCCCACGCCAGAGTCGACAGACAGAGGGCATAAAGATAATGCTGTGCTAAGTTGTGGAGCTTTTTATACATACGTCCTGGTCCTGTTTATACCTATAGTCTTTAAGGCTGCTCTTTTTTGGTTATCTATATTTGTCCCGTCATTTAGCTTTTACAAACTTCCAGTCTTCACTTTCGTATTGCCTTGTAGCAACTTAAATCCATGAACTACCATGTCATTTCGTGCTATCAGGAGTGGGAACCAGCAGATAAAGCTGGCCAGATGATTGCTGATGCCCGGCAATGTCCCCTGATTTTTCCCCGATGCCGGTATAGATGTCACCTCTTACCGGCCCCTTGATTCCACCGCCTGTATCGTGTGCTACCATCATCTGGCGGAAAGGTTCTTGGGTTTGGGTTAAGGTGGTGTCCACCCAGACAGGAGTACCCAGAGGTATAAATTCAGGGTCTACCGCCAGAGTACGGTTTGCTTGTGCGGGAATTTGCTGTGCGGTAATCGCAACTTCAGAGGTTTCTTTGAAAAAGATATAGCGGGGGTTGTGATTAAAAAGCCATTGCCGTTTATTAGGATGTGCTTTTAACCAGTCGCGTAAGGTTTTCATGTTAACTTCAGTCAGATAACCATGATTCAGAAGTATCTTGCCGATAGATACATAATCTTTACCGTTATTACCGCCATATCCCACGTAAAGGATAGTTTTATCATCCAGCTGAAGGGCTCCGGAACCCTGAACCTGTAGAAAATAAAAGTCATCCGGATCTTTCATCCATGCAATCACTCGGTTTCCCTTGCTGTGCACATCTTTACTTATTTTATCCGTGATAACTTTGCGGCTGTCGTTCTGTTTAATCGGGTCTTTTAAATCAGGCTTCGCCAGTAAGGGAATACTGAATTCTTTGGTTTTTTGTCTGCGGCCTTCATAAAGCGGAGTGAAGTAACCGGTAAACAGTCCTTTGTTATCCGGTGCTACCTGGTAAACCTGAAACCGGGTTCGAAAAAAATGGCTGAGTCCATCGTCTGGAATGTTGGGCAGTTCCTGATAAACGGCCTGCCATTGTGCTTTTGTTCCAAAAATGGGGTTATCGGGAAATGATGTTTTGTTCAGTAGCTTTCCCCAGCTTTTTAACAGTAAAGGGCGTATCTCAATCAGTTGCTGATTAGTCCAGCCTTTCAGGTCGTTAAAGGAGGCAGGGTGGTAAGTGTCCGCAATAGCAGGACGGGAGACTCCGGTGAAGAAAATTACCAGAAAGACAAGCAGGTTCCTTATGCTGGTATGTTTCAAAATTATCTCCTTTACGGTGATATTATTATCGGATCGGTTCTGAGGATAGCATCCTCCGGAAATAAGGGGGATTATGCGTGTGTAGAGCTATTTGTCCAAACGCAGTTATTTGCCCGAGTGGCCCGCCGCCAAAAGTTCCCGGTTGAGCCGCCCGACATACTGGTCAATCAGATACAGGCTCTGCTTATGATCACCCAGCATATCAAATTTATCCAGAATCCCCTTAAACAGGTTTTCTTCTTCATGCTGCTCTGCTACAAACCATTGCAGTAAATTAAAAGTACTGTAATCTTTTTCCTGCAGAGCTGTATCCACCAGATCATTGATATGCTGGGTTATCACCTGTTCGTGTTGATAGGTTTGTCTGAATATATCACCGACTGATGAAAAAGTGTCCGGCGGTGCTTCCTGTGCTCCAAGGATAGCCATGGCACCGCTTTCATTAACATAAGCGAACAGTTTTTTTAGGTGGATAGCTTCCTCATGAGATTGCCGCTGTAAAAATCCACGACAACCGTCCATTCCATGGAAGTGACACCAGGAAGACATCTGAAGGTACAGGTTGACGGAATAACACTCCAGATTGATTTGCTGGTTTAACTGCTCGGTTATTTGGGTGCTTAACATAATCGTGTCCTGCTGTAATGAGAGAGGAAAGGGAAACAGTAATAAAAAGAGGGTCGATAAATATGCAGAAAGCGCTATTAGGATAAGAATATAGTCTCATTTTATGGTTGTAGTGATAGGATAATCGGATTTTATGGTTAAGGAGTACAGATATGTGGGATCCTAATCTGGCGGATGGGCACGAAAATGCGGTTTATAATAATCCGGATACTTTGTATTTCACCCTGAAACAATCTTGTCAGGAAGACTGGCATCATTACAGTCACCATCCGTTTGTACAGGGCATTGCCGACGGAACCTTGCCATTAGCCAGTTTCCAGCACTATCTTCAGCAGGATTATCTGTTCCTCATTCATTTCTCCCGCGCTTATGCACTGGCTGTGTATAAAGCCGATAATATTGAAGACATGCGCTCTGCGGTTTCATCAGCGAATGTGATGCTGAACAGTGAGATGAATCTGCATCTGGAATACTGTGCGAAATGGGGGCTGACGGAACAAGATATCCTGAAAAAACCGGAAGCACGTGCCAATATGGCTTATACCCGCTATGTGCTGGAACGGGGCATGGCCGGAGATGTTCTTGATTTGTACACGGCTCTTTGTCCTTGTGCTGTAGGTTACGGAGAAATTGGCCAACGACTGTTTCATGATCCGGAGACCAAAACAGAAGGTAATCCGTATTACGAGTGGATTCAGTCCTACGGCAGTGAGGATTATATGGACTGTGTTGTATCTCATATCCATACATTGGATAAATTAATGAAAGCGAGGGGCGGGGAGCAGAGAGTGAGGTCACTTTCACGGATATTTCAGGAAGCGACCCGTCTGGAAATCGGTTTCTGGGAAATGGGAATGAGCTGCGATTTTTAATAATACTGAAGGGCGTTGACAACTCAATTTATAACGAGAACTTATAAGGGATATTAGCTTTGGTGTAAATTCTGTTACTTTTCGTTAGGGTCAATAGGGTATTTGTGCAGTTTTTTTGATATTGGTCAATCTTTGTGTCATTTGGAAACAATGTTTGTCAACTCCGTCTGTTTTTATCCTCTTCTTAGTGTATATAATGCCGGTGCTGATTGTTCTCATGAGCAATAGGAATATTACCCTGTCAGGTGGCGTGTTATTAGTTAATGCGTTCGAAAAGTGCGGGATACTCCTTATGTCAGGGCAATCAATACACAATGATGAAAACACCACTCTGCTTAGAAAACACCACTCTGCTTAGAATGTGGTTGATTCAGCAGGGTCGGATACAACGTCTGGTTAATGACCAGAACGTTATCAAGGCCGTATTTTTATGATGTCAACGTACCTGTATTAAACACACACACGCGATGCAGGATTTTATGTTGTCATTCTGCGACTTATACACAGGAGTTGGGTTCCATGCAAAAAAAACTGCTGGTAGCAGCAATTGCTTCTCTGGTAGCAGGTAATGCCCTGGCTGCAAATATTTATAAAGACGAAACCACTACCGTTGATGTTTATGGTGAATTGCGTCCTTATTACCATGATACAAATAACAGTGATGCCGCAAAAGGCGCAAGCGATGTTCATGAAATCACCGCTGAAGGCTCTAAACTCGGTTTCAATGTTCGCCATGAGCTGAATGATCAATGGTACACTCGCGCGAATATGGAATGGGGCTACGACGGCACCCGTGATGATGGCGATAACGAAGATAAGCTGGAAACTAATTACGCTTATGTAGCGATAGGTTCTGCTGCTTTGGGTGAAATCTCCATGGGTCGTTTAGATTCCGTACAGGATACCATCGGTGATAAACACGACTTCAGCTATGAAGTGGATAATGGTGGTGCTTCCAATGTCGGTGACGACTGGATGGGTACAGATACCGCTGATAATGCGGTAGGCTATCAGTGGACCCGCGATGGCCTGACCGTTATGTTGCAGGCACAAGGTCATAGTAAAACTTATGAAGGTATGCAGATTGGCCAGAATACAGCTCTCGTAACTAAAGCAGATATTCGCTACGGTGCTGCTGGTGGTGTGAACTGGCAGTCTGAAAACGGATTTTCTGTTTCTGGTACCTTAACTACAGTAGAGTTGAATAACATAGAAGGCGGCATTGCAACAGCCGACCAGAAATTAACAGTGAATTCTGGCTTGGTATCTGCTGACTATACCGTTGGTGATCTGACCTTGGCTGCTACCTATACTATGGTTCGCTATGAAGCCGATAAAAAGATTGCTAATGAAACACCTGAAGCTGATCAAGACGGCTATGGTTTAGGCGCCCGTTATGCTATGGGTAAAGCCAGTGTCTACGGCGGATATGACTATCTGACCACAGACTATAAAACTGATGGGGTTGAAAAAGAAAAACAGACCGTTTACCTGCTGGGTGTTGACTACAGCTTCACCGATATGCTGACCCTGTTTGCTGAATACTCTAACAGCCAGACAGATAACTGGGCTGGTCTTGCTGATACTGTAGCTGATCACGATGGAAAAACTCAGGCCTTCGCTGTTGGTACCCGCTTCTACTTCTAAGTAAAAGTTTTTGGGGTAGCTGGTAGGAAAAAAGCCAGCAGGGAAAAGTGAGACCATTCTGTTATTAAGTCTTTTGTTCAAAATAAGAGTAATGCTTGAAACAGAATAGAGTAATAAAAGACCCGCTTATTTCAAGCGGGTTTTTTATTATAAAAAGAATTAAAAAATAAATATCTTATTAAAAAATACCAGCTGTCTATTTTTTGCACTTCTGTAAAATACTTGCCTTGTTGCGGAAGTTACTGGAAAAAACACTTTTTTGGTGCTGTAGCAGGGGTTTTCTTTCGGTCAGTAGCGAATGGTTAATAACAAGCTGTTAAAACAAGCTGTTAAAACAAGCTGTTAATAGCCAGCCGTTTACGACCTATAAGGTTGTCTGCCTGTAATTTTCGCGATGGTTTGCCGGTTATTCGCACACGATAACCACGTCTTTATGATTTATTAGCTAGGCACACAGGAGTCAAGGCTGATGTATACGAAAAAAATACTGACGGCGACTATTGCCTCATTGATAGCTGGTCAGGTAATGGCAGAGCAGGTGTTTAAGTCAGATACCACCACAATAGATGTGTACGGTGACCTCCGGCCGCGGTTCCGGTACGACGATCCTACGGCTTCTGATGGGCTAAAGAAGGTCATACCTTTTGGTCAAGACGTAACCACTGAAGAAGATGGAGATCAAGCAAGGCAGCGGATAATTCCTGCTTACAGCACTACAAAAATCAAGAAAATCACCGCGGAAGGTTCTGCGTTTGGCTTTAAGGTTCAGCAGCAGCTGACCGATGACGTGTATGCCCGGGGTCAGATAGAATTCAAATGGGATATGACCGATGCCAATGCTCAGGCGGGAGATGGCGATCTGCGAACTAACTATGGTTATGTTGCTGCAGGTACAGCTGAATTAGGTGAGTTAAAGCTGGGGCGTATGCAATCCGCGCAGGATGCCATGGCGGGCAAGCATGATTTCAGTTATGAGTTGGGAGGTGCTTCCAAACTGGGCAATGCCTGGCAGGGAACGGATTATGTGGATAATGCGGTAGGCTATCAATGGAGTGATCAGGGTATTACCGTCATGCTGCAGGCGCAGGCAGAAACCGAAGATTATAAGGATATTGATATCGGTAACAGGCGGATAATGGATAAGGCGAAAATCAAAAACGGCTATGGTGCCGGCATTAATTGGGATTCTAATTTTGGCTTATCGTTATCCGGAAGCTATACCCGGATAAAAATAGATCAGAATGCTCAGGAATTTATAAGAAAGTCCGATGGGAGCAATGTAGAGATAACCCGATTGCCGGACTCCTCTCCAACCATTGATTCTGCCAGCGTCAGTGCATCGTATACCATTGAGGGGTTGACGGTTGCTGCTTCTTATTCTGCTTATAACTATAAGTGGGATAAAGAGGGGGTTAAAGATACCTATGATGATAACAATTTTGAGAGTCCTGATGGAGCTCCAACGCCGACCCCCCTAGGTAAGCCAAAAATCGAACAGCAAGGTTGGGGAGTAGGGGTGCGTTACGCATTTGAGGAATATAATGTGGGTGTATATGGCATCTACGATGAACTGAAAACAAAATATAAGATGAAAATCCAGCAGCTACCAGACGACACTGAGTTGGGACAAGAAGAAAACCTGAAAGTAATGACGTTTGGTCTGGACTACGGGTTTACGGATCAGTTTATGGTGTTTGCTGAGTACGCTCACAGTAAGACAGATAATTATGCAGGGCTTTCATCAGATGCTACGGCAAAAAACAAGCAGTTCACTATTGGTACCCGCTTTTACTTTTGAGCCGGTCTTTGCCGGGAGAATTTCCCTATGGCTATAGTGTGAAGTCTTCCGTTTAAAGACAGGTTGTCTGATAAAATAAAGTCCGTTGTTTTCTCAGTAAACAACGGACTTTTTCGTTTTTGTGAACAGCTTTTTATGAAAGGGATAAACGAGGATGTTATAGGGCGTCAAGTGCCAGAGATTCTCCACCCTGTTCTGTCAGGCAACGTTCAATAAGTGATTTCAGAGGCTCACCGGTAGGGTTGCATAACCATTGTTGTTGTTCCGAATTAAAATCAAAATGAAATCCGCCGCTTTTCGCGGCAACCCATAGTTGCCTCAGGGGCGTTTGACGGCTCAGGATGACTTTGCTGCCATTATCCAGTGTTAGTGTCTGTACTCCTGAACTGGTTTCATAATCAATATCCAGCCCACTATCATCGACGCTATTTTCAATAGCGAGCATCAATTCATCGATTTTCTGGTGGTAGTCACTTTCGTTCATGGGTTCTTCATTCATGGTCTGTATTATCCGGATGTTTGATTGAGTATTCATGACAAGTAATAGTGAAGAATTGTATACCCGTTACCTTTGAAGTGACTACTGTGTTGGTTACCTTTGATGAAACCAGCTACGTCGAAGTATTTAGGCCTATGATGTTGGTTCTTCAGGAAAGCAAAATCAGATGTATATCGGGTGGCATATTATCTGCTCTATCTTATGTAGGATTGTTGGTATAATAACTTGTTCTGGCCTCCCATCGGATCAGCATCAGCATAAGGAGACTGTCATCATGGTTGTTCTGAAAATCGTGATTGCTTTGGTTTTTTCAACGTTATTATTAACAGGTTGTGGGCAAAAGGGTTCCCTTTATCTGCCGGATAGCAGCCATTCTTCTTATCAACCCTGAATCAAAGAGCTGAGTTATATGACCGGTTTTACCCATCAGAATAACGAGCTGTATGCCGAACAATTATCTGTATCAGAATTAGCCGAGCGCTTTGGCACACCGCTTTATGTGTATTCCCGTGCGGCACTGGAGGCAGGGTTTAAGCGTTATGCTTCGCCTCTTAAAGATCGGCCTCACAAAATTTGTTATGCCGTAAAGGCCAATGGAAATCTGTCTATCTTGAAACGGCTGGCACAGTTGGGAGCCGGTTTTGACATTGTTTCTGAGGGTGAATTAAAACGGGTATTGGCAGCCGGAGGGGATCCTTCCCGGGTGGTTTTTTCCGGAGTAGGCAAACAAAGGCGGGAAATCCGAAGCGCTCTGACCGCAGGAATTTACTGTTTTAATGTGGAATCAAAAAGCGAACTGATCCGTATTCAGGAAGAAGCTAAGGCCATGGGCAGTAAAGCCAATGTTTCCCTGCGGGTGAATCCGGATGTGGACGCAAAAACCCATGCTTATATTTCAACAGGGCTTAAAAATAATAAATTCGGTATTGCTTATAATAAAGCCCTTGAGGTCTACCGTTATGCTGCAACACTTTCCCATATCCGGATAATGGGTATTGACTGCCATATCGGTTCACAGCTGACGGATACCTCGCCGTTGTTGGCAGCGCTTGATCGTTTGCTGGTTTTGGTTGATGCGCTGCAGAAAGAGGGAATAACTCTTCAGCATATTGATATTGGTGGTGGACTGGGGATTTGCTATCGGGATGAGAAAGAACCTTCAGTGAGTGATTATCTGGACGATGTGATTCAGCATTTGGGAAACCGGAAACTTGAGTTAGTGGTTGAACCCGGTCGCTCTGTTATTGCCCATGCAGGAATTCTTCTGACGCGCGTTGAATTGTTAAAATCATCCGAATTCCGGTCTTTTGCGGTGGTTGATGCGGCTATGTCGGATAATTTCCGCCCGGCCCTATATGGCGCCTGGCAGCGGATAGAACCCGTTGCTCAGTCTGGGCGAGAGCATTTGTCCAGCAAAAAATATGATATTGTCGGACCGGTCTGTGAAACCGCCGACTTTTTAGGTAAAGACCGGACAATGGCTTTAGAAGAGGGTGATTTGCTGGCCATGCACAGCGCTGGAGCCTATGGTTTTGTGATGAGCTCAAATTATAATTGTCGGAATCGGCCAGCGGAAATTATGGTGGAAAGAGATCAGGCATATCTTATCCGGCGACGGGAAACCATTGATGATCAGCTAGCCTATGAAACGCCGTATCTGGATAATTGACACATGCTTCTTCACTTTACAAAAATGCACGGTCTGGGCAACGACTTTATGGTTGTTGACATGGTATCGCAACACGTCCGGTTCTCCCCGGAAAAAATCCGTCGGTTGGCAGACCGTCACAGGGGGGTTGGTTTTGATCAATTATTGCTGGTTGAGCCACCTACAGATCCGGCAATGGACTTTACCTACCGGATTTTCAATGCCGATGGAACGGAAGTTGAGCAATGTGGCAACGGAGCAAGATGTTTCGCCCGTTTTGTCCGGGACAAACAATTGACGGGCCGGAATGTTATTCATGTCCAGACGGCAGTAGGTAACATTGTACTGTCGGTTCAGGGAGAAAATACCATTAAAGTGGATATGGGACAGCCAGTATTGACCCCGTCAGCCATTCCCTTTCAGGCAGAATCCCGGCAAATACTTTATCCGGTAAGGGTCAATGGCCAATTGTTGGAAGTGGCGGCCGTATCCATGGGAAATCCTCATGCAGTAGTGAAGGTTGTATCGGTAGCAGATGCTGACGTCAGTCATCTGGGGCCTGCACTGGAATCTCATCCCGCTTTTCCTAAACATTGTAATGTAGGATTTATGGAAGTGGTTGATTCCTCCCAGATTAACTTGCGGGTCTATGAGCGAGGGGCAGGAGAAACCCTGGCCTGTGGTTCGGGAGCCTGCGCTGCTGTGGTAGCCGGCCGCCTGCAAGGGTTACTGGGCAGTAGTGTTCAGGTTAATCTGACGGGTGGAGCGCTGAAAATTGAGTGGCAGGGTGAAGGGCATTCCGTCATGATGTCAGGGGATGCTACACGAGTTTTTGAAGGCTATACGCGGCTCTGATCAGCAGTACAGATTTATGATCCGGCAGTATTCCTGTGAGTGGGGTGTTGATGGCGTTCGTTTTACGCTTAAAATAATGGATCTGTCGGTTGCTCAATGAATAAAGATAATGCTAGGGGAAACAGAATTGATCCTGCGCTTTGGGTAAAGCCTGAACAGTTTTTATCGTATTTGAAATATGAAAAAAACAGCGCCCTTCATACCCTCAATGCCTGTTTCCATGATTTGAAAAAGTTGGTCGGTTTTGTCAATGCTGCACAGTTATCATGGCCTGTGTTAGAACAACAGCATATTCGGCAGTGGATTGTATCGCTTCATTCTCAGGGGTTGTCCGGACAAAGCCTGCAAAGGATATTATCCCATTGGCGGCAATTTTTTCATTACCTGTGTCATCAGTTACAGATATTGGAGATTAATCCTGCTCAGGGGATACGGGCACCAAAAGCAAGAAAAAAACTGCCGGTTGTGCTGGATGTGGATCAGATGACCGCCTTGCTCCGAAATCCCGATAACCATGAAAAGGATAGGAAGGGCAGTCGTCATGAACAGTTTCTTCAGATCCGTGATTATACTATGCTGGAATTGTTATATTCCTGCGGATTGCGGTTGTCAGAGCTGGTATGGCTGAAGATCAGTCATTTGTTTGAAAAAAATCAGCAGCTGCGGGTGTTGGGAAAACGGCAAAGGGAGCGTATTGTCCCTGTCGGAAAAAAAGCCAGAGAAGCCATTGATTTGTGGTTACCTTTCAGGAAGTCCCTGGCAAAGGAGAATGAGCCGGCACTGTTTATCTCTGTTCATGGAAAGCGATTGGGTAATCGTCAGGTACAAAACCGGATTCGAGAGTATGCCCGAAAACGAGGTGTATCGATCAGCTTGACTCCCCATATGTTACGCCACTCTTTTGCCAGTCATCTGCTGGAATCCAGTGGTGACTTACGGGCTGTGCAGGAGCTCTTGGGACATAAGGATATTTCTACGACGCAGATTTATACACACCTTGATTTTCAACATTTAGCGGCTGTTTATGATAAAACCCATCCCCGCGCTCGTGACAAAAAAACAGGTTCAGACGATAATGAAGGACAATTACCGAAAGATGAACAGATAACATAAATATCGTGATCTTCAGGGTATCCGGTGTTTGTTTTGTACCTTAAAATAGGATGTTATCTTTATTTTTAGCCGAGAACGGGCAGTCAATGACAGCAACGATGAATAATGCCAACGTAATAGATAATCATAAACCTCAAACTTCAATAGACAAAGAACAGGTCGAGTCGACGCCTGTTGTGCTTTCAAGGGAAGCCTGTCTTTTGTTGGAAAAGCTTTCGAAAAAGCCTGAATCCGAAATTTTAAATTCGGAGGCTCTTAAACTTGTCCGATCTGTCTGGCCAGAGGTTTTTACCGTATCGTCACCCCGACCGCTTAAAGTAGGCATTCATCATGATATGGAAAAAACGGGTGTGCTGCCAGCTCATATCATTAAGATTGCGCTGAAGTTTTATACGACGATAGCAAGATATTTAGAGCAGGTGAAACCGGGAACCCCGCGTATTGGTCTTTCTGGCCGTGTTGTTGGTCGTGTCCGGCTTAAAGAAGCGGTTGATGCGGAGATCAAGCTTTATAATCAGGATGTGTCAGAAAGAAAAGAGACGGTTGAATCCAAGGTGCCAGAGCGTAAACGGCTGATTATTCGTCAGATGCGTTTATTGTCTGTTGTACGTCCAAGTGATGAGGCTGGTGTGTCATCTGACAGTTAATATATCGTTGGTGCAGTTGCCGGGATACTGGCTCTGGTTGGCTCCTGTCGAGCACATACCACTCAACAAGGTGAACCGGGTGTTAGCCCCAGTATTAGGCGCTGACCAGTGTAACAGGTAAGGATGCATCATCAATACATCGCCGGGATTCAGTTTAGGACATACCGCTGTATTTTGCGGTCTTTTGTCCTGAGCGGCTCCGTTTTTTAACTCATCCAGAGTGATATTGAGATGCGATCCTGGCACCAGGGCAAGGCCGCCATTGTTTGCGCTGCAGGCATCAATAGCAATAACAGCGATTACATAGCTTCCCCAATGATTGATATCTTTCCACTTCGGATCAAAATGCAGGCGGAATTCTATATCCCTGTGAGGGGGAAATTCCACGTCATCATGGGGAAGTTTTGCATGGAACTGACAGATAATATGTTCGAACTGTTTTGCCAGCAATAAGTCAGCCATAGCGAGTAAAAGCCGTGGATGTCGGGATGCCTGCAACAGAACAGGATCGGCACTACCGCAACCACATACGCGATACAGTTTTTCTAACTGCTGATCTGCATCTGTTTTTAGAACAAATTGAGCACCTTGATGGTTTGTTTTTCCGTCAAAGTTTGCCGGTAGTGTATGCGCCAGTTGCTCGGCCTCCAGTTGCAGATTCCAGAGAGCGTTCATTACATCAGCGACATCCGGAGCCGGTAATAAGCCGTCGACAATACAGTAGCCCCGGGTAAAAAATGACTGCCACTGTTGCTGGGAGAGTGGTGAGTGTTGTGAAAACAGGCGTTTTGGATAGTCGGTTATCATGATTGAGCTCCCATTCCCTGTGCCACGCCTTTGAATAATAATGCTCCGCCTTCACAAAGATATAATCCGGGCCATACTACATAGTCAAGTTGTGGGCCGCTTTGAGTGTAAGGTCTGAAAAATTGTGTATCGAGGGAAGAGCCCCGTTCGGGTTCTGACGTTAAGACAAGAGGTGGATTTTGAATCACCATCAGGGTTGCTATTTCACAGCATTTTATCTGAAAGGCTCGTCTTTTGGGATGGGAAGACAGAGGAATGTGTTGTGTCAGATAATCAATAATGCCCGGTAGCTTTTTCTTTGCGGCCGGTGTTTTCAGTCGCTCAAATAAGGCAGCTCGCTGAATCGGGGGCAAATTTTGAAAGGGCTGAGTGAATGCCTGTATATGTTGTCTGGTAACATGATAAATATTAATAAAATCATTTTTTAACATATCGATAACACGTCGGTCGCCATATTGGTTTTCCATAGCCGTCAATACATCCGTCCATTCGTCATCATAGAGCCCCGAAAATTTTTCTGCGATATTTAAAGGTCGGTTGGGATCACTTAAGTCGGCGATAGCAGGATTGTTATCACGCAATTGGGCACCGGCTATCTGGCTCATTCGTGTTCTCAATTCATCCAGGTCATTATTGTCCCGTTGCAATTGTAGGGTAAGCACATCAATCTGGCGCTTATATGCTGTAATTTCAAATTGTAACTGTCCAACAGCTGGAGAAAAGGAATGTGTGTGGTTTTCCTCTTCTAATAATGCCTCTTTTGCAACGCATTGCTGGATCATGTTGTTTCGTTCTTTTTGTTTTTTCTCAATGATTTTTTGCTGTTCGTCGACTTGTCGCCTTAATAGAGAAAAATCGCCTTTGTCGGATTCTGCGTTCGTATCTGTATGAGTGTAGCGACGTAGTGATGTCCTGTTTTCGTCCAGCTGAACCAGTTCACAGCATAGGGCGTGTAATGTTTTTCCTGTTGGCTGCGGAACTTGCCATTGGCGCGATATTTGCCCTTGTTTATCTTTAGGTACCAGATTACAAACAGGCAGCAAAAGCAGGTAAGCCCGACAGCTCTCCAAGTTAAAAGGGATGCTGGATCGGGAAGCTATCGTTTTCAATTGGTGAATAACCGGAATCGGTAACAGATACTCAAGTTCCTCTTGAGAATGGGCAGACAGTATGTCTCTTGCTTGGCTTATCATCTGATTATCAGCATTTATAATGCGTTCCAGCTGTTGCATAGAGCCTTCATCCAGATTGAAGCAGGCACGGATGTATTGATGTATTTCCTGCGTATTTGAGCCATCAGGAGCCTTTAATTCCGGTATTTGAATGTCCTGAGGCTGTGTTGTGGATTGTTGCGAGTGGTTTGTTATTTGGGTAATGACTGGTGATACAGGCGAAGCTGGGCGGCCAAACGTTTTTAACTCAGGAAATAAAGAAGCTTCCTCTTGTTTTATTTTATCTGCCACGGCACACAGTTCAGGGGGGTATTTCTTTGTCTTAACGTCCTGAGGTGAACCAAATTTAATAAACCACCCCCTTTGGTAAGGCCCTTCTGTCGTCCCTTGAAAGCCGGGAAAAGGAACCCATTCTCCTTCTGATGATTGTCCTGTGCTTTGTCCTGAAGACCGGTACATTAAAAAACTTCGACCGTCATTCAGCTGAACGTCGATAACCGGTCGCCCCTGAACGGTTCCATCAAATACGTAAGATCTCAGGTATTCAGGAAAGTCGCTGTTTTTGTCAATGGGCGCGGAAGAATATACGCTTTGTGCTGTGACGGCTTCTTGTGTGAGCGAGGGTGCTTTTTCATGCAATGCGCTATTTCCTACGGGTGATTGGCTAGCAGGCGGGTGATATTTCGTTTCAAACTGTTCGTTTTTTAAAGGCGACTGTGATTGCTTATCACGATAAGCAGGAAGCGTAACCGTCTGTGGCTGGAATTTTTCAGTTATTGGTGTTGTTCTTTGGGCTTTCAGGCGATTCTCAAGATGGGTCAGCTTTTGCTGGAGCTGCTCAACCGGATAGTTGTCCTGAAACCGTTTCAGGCTATTGGTGAGCCGGTTGTAAATTTGTTTCTGTTGTTGGGCTCCAAATGGATGTACAGCTTCTTTGGGAATAAGGCAAATACGTTTGGTTTCGGTTCGCCCGGTTTCAGGATTCAGGGGTTTAGTTACATAAAACACTTTAAATAATGTAGTGGCTGAAGGGTTACCTTGTGCCTCCTGAATCAGAGCGTTTAAATGCCTGACAAGCAGACATTGGGTTTTTAGCTGGTTGACCTTTTGCTGAAGTGATTTAGAGGAAAGTTGACCTGTCGCGTCCGGTTGTTGCTTTATGGCTCGCTCTTTTAAGGAACGATTGCGAATCGGGCGGCCTTCGGTTTGAGGTATGTGTTTTTTGGGTGACGAAACTGAATGTTTTGACGGAGAGATTTTCTTCGGTGCTTCTGATGATGTTACAGAAGTTGTAGAAAGAGATTGGCTGGGTGGTTGCTGCGAACCATTAATGTTCGGCATAGGTAATTTCCTTTTATTGATTCCTAACAACCGATAGTTTACAGAGAATGTTATCCGGCATTCTGTCGGATAGGTTTCTTTTTAATTTTTGCACGATTCATTGATAATAAGATACGCCTGCAAGATGAGACGATACAACTCAGGCCGTATTTTTCTGATGACGGAGAAGCTGCGCTATGTCTTTTACCTATGGAGTGATTGAAGGCCTGTACGACGATAAGCATCAATGGAGTTGGGCTGCCCGTCATGCCTATGTAGAATTCTGTCAACAAAATGGACAACAGTTTTATATTTATGCGCCAAAGAATGACCCTTTTTTACGGGAGCGGTGGCGGGAACCCTGGCCGGATGATGAACTGAATCAGCTGAAGTCACTGGCTGATGCGTTCAGGTCTGCCGGCATTGCTTTTGGAATCGGGTTTACTCCGTATCAGCTGGAATCTCTGGATAAGCAAAGCAGACAGTGCTTGCGGGAAAAACTGGCTCTGATTAACGGAGTGAATCCATCCATACTTTGTATATTATTCGACGACTTTTCCTGCAAGATTCCTCATCTGGCAGAAACCCAGTCTGAAGTGGTTCATTTTATGGCCGGGTTGAGTAAAGCTGAGCATTTTATGACAGTAGGCACCTGGTATTCCTCCGATCCGTTGTTAGAACGGGTTTATGGGGCTATGCCTGAAAATTATCAGGAAGATCTGGGTCGTAGCCTTGATCCCGGTGTGGATATTTTTTGGACTGGGAATCATGTGATTTCATCCGGCTACGATGAATCTGGTCTGTCTGAAATTGCTCAAAAGCTTCGGCGAAAGCCGTTTTTATGGGACAACTATCCTGTGAATGATCCGAAATGGTTACAAGACAGGCTACGCCTTTATGCTCTGACCGGAAGACCCTGGAAGCTTGAACAATGGACTCATGGCCATGCAGTGAACCCCATGATACAGCCCTGGCTGTCTATGATTCCCTTGGCAACGCTGAATTATCTGTATCAGAGGAAAGAAGACTATCAGCCTCATCAGGCTTTTAAGCAAGCGCTGAAGACGTTGTGCAGCCAGCAGTTGGCAAAAGCTATTGATGATGAACTGGTCACTTTTTCTCAGGAAGGCAATCAAAATTTGTCGGATTTTACTCGTAATCGTTTGACCTATAAATTTATGCCATTGATGAAGGAAACCGATGAGCCTTTTGTGAAAGAAATTCTAAGTTGGATACATCCGGATAAAAACAGCTCTTTGTCATAATGTGCATAGGTAGCTGCTGGCAGGAATTTACATAAGCAAGGGGCCAGTTATATGAATTCCTGTAATGATTGATGATTATACTACTGATGATTGTTTGGCGATTGAGGTCTCACTTCTTCTATCGTTGGAACTGGAGATTGCAGCTTAATCAGGAATCCCGCTCGTTCACGGGAGGGAGGAGGCCAATCACTGATTTTTTGGATTGTTTTTTCTGCGATTGCTGTGGGTGATAGCACGAATTACAAGGACGTTGCCAAAATACACTGCAACGCCCCTTCCTATGCTTGTTGAGCTCTGGTTTCAGGCAGATTGAGGGCGTGTCTTAGGGTATCGGTTTCTCGAGAGCGAGTTTCTTTGTGTATTGATGCAGCTCCCATTGCGGTTTCCCATAAGTGGTACCGGCAAACAGTATTTGAGAATGGCACAGAATGCATTTCAGGGGATCAATGCTAAAGGTTGTCTTCAGCAGGTCAGAAAAGGTAATTTTGATGGCATTGCGTTCCTGCTGGCTCAGCGGATCATAGAAAATGGGGAGTAGTTTGCCCTAAACCTATTTACCAGAAAGTGATAATACCGGATCATCGGGAAGTCTTTGTCAGGAATATGCTGGGTCAGGTGCTCTAAAAAGTCTTCTGCTGCACAGGTGGATTTTCGATAAGTTTTGGCTTTGTGGTCGAGGTATTCAAAGGCTACGTTGTTGCCGTCATAGTGTTTCAGGCGTGACCTAGCAATAGGTGGGCGCATCATGTAACGGCTAACAGCCAAGAGTGAATATACCTGGGAGAATGCCTTCCTTTTGTTTTTGGCAAAGGTCTGAATGATTTTGGCTGCGATGGAACTCAGCTTACTCAATAGTTTTCGATTAAACAGAAAAAATACCCATAGCTCACCGGGCATGGTAAAGGTGATATGTTACTACTGGGTATCTAGGGCCTGTTGAGGTTTTCTTTGTAGGTTTGAGAAAGGCTCACAGATTCGTGTTATTGCAGTTTCTACACAACACTAATAAGAGTTATGCCCCGCCTCATACTCAGTGACGAGCACTGGTTAAAGCTCCAGCCAATTCTCAAGCAAGCCCGTATAAATAACAAGCCTAATCTCAAGATCTCCGTGGAAAGTATGCTTTATGGCATCCGTGCTGGAATTCCATGGCGAGACCTTCCTTCTAAATTTGGTAAGCGGAATACCGTATTCCAGAAATTTAATGATGGGTCAGCTAA
>NSIT01000032.1_pt1 | contig 23435 bp, 21 predicted proteins | sample 1450681 | NCBI WGS metagenome assembly NSIT01 (sample SAMN07455404, study PRJNA386592) | invertebrate metagenome | isolation source: Endozoicomonas-like sequences binned from scallop gill tissue | host: Pecten maximus | place: United Kingdom: Lyme Bay MPA | collected 2013-06-01
AGTAAGTTCTCAGAATAATCATGATTTGAGTGCAGAAGTTGAATTGGATATTGGTGATCTGGATATTAGTGAATTGGATATTAGTGAATTGGATATTGGTAAGCATAAAAAAATCAAAAAAAAAGTAGTGGAAGTATCGAGTGATAAAAACCAGAAATGTTGTTTTTATGTTTTTTTTGATAATATTTGTGATGAAGACGCTATGAAGATAGTTTTATATTCAAGGCAGATTTTAGGAAAAAAAGAAACTATTGTTATAAATTCTTCAGAACTGGTTAATGGAATAGTTGGCTCAAGTTCAGATATTGTAACAATGTATAATAAAAATAATAATTTTAAAAATAATAAAGTTGAGTCTATTTATCTTTGCAGAGTGGATTATGATTTAGATGGAATAGATATTATAAGTGGTGATGATAAATTACCTTTTGTCGCAACATTGGCTGATTTTAAAGGGTATATATGTAGTCAATGTGATAAGGTTTTTTATAACAAAAAAAATCTGGCGGATCACAAAAGGCACTACCACACAGGAAAAAAAACCTGCCCTGATTGCCAGAAGGAATTGTCGAACGCTCAATCCCTGCGGTATCACAAAAGGAAAGAACACACAGGAAAACAAACTTGCTTTGATTGTCAGAAGGAATTGCCAAACGAGCAAGCTCTGTCAGATCACAAAAGTTACTTTCACAGAGAAAAAAAAACCTGCCCTGATTGTCAGAAGGAATTGTCGAATGCGAGAGCCTTGTGGGATCACAAAAGGGCGGAGCACACAGGAAGACAAATCTGCCCTGATTGCCAGAAAGAATTGCCCAACGCTCTGATTCTGTCGGCTCATAAAAGGCACTATCACACAGGAAAAAAAACCTGCCCCGATTGTCAGAAGGAATTGCCGAACGCTCAAGCCCTATCGTCTCACAAAAGGAAAGCGCACACAGGAAAACAAATTTGCCCTGATTGCCAGAAGGAATTGTCGAACGCTCTGATTCTGTCGGCTCATAAAAGGCACTATCACACAGGAAAAAAAACCTGCCCTGATTGTAAGAAGGAACTGCCGAACTTGAAAGCCCTGTGGGATCACAAAAGGAAAGCGCACACAGGAAAACAAATTTGCCCTGATTGCCAGAAAGAACTGCCCAACGCGAGAGCTCTGTCGGATCACAAACGAAAAGAGCACACAGGAAAACAAGTCAGCCTTGATTGCCAGAAAGAATTACTCAACGCGAAAGCTCTGTCGGATCACAAATACAAAAATCACAGAAAAAGAAAGATTGATGATTAACAGAAAAACTAAGCTTGGCACAGCCTAAAAGTCGGCGCGCAGCGGCCTACCTTGGACGCATAGGAATGGGTAAAATTTCTCAGCTAAAAATGATCAAAATTGTTGTCTTTTCACTCACTCAATGTTGAGAGCCGGTCAGTGAGGTGTGAAGCTCTTTCAGATCAGCCAGTAAACACTCCTCACAAAGCTGTTTTTCTTTCCTTATTTCTCTGTTAGCTCTGATTTCAGGCAGATTGAGGATGTGTCTCAGGGTATCGGCTTTGAGAGCGCGAATTCCTTTGTGTATCGATGCAACTCCCATTGCGGCTTTCCACGAGTGATGCCGGCAAAAAGCATTTGAGTATGGCACGGGATGCATTTCAGGAGATCAGGGTCAAAGGTTTTCTTCAGCAGGTCAGGAAAAGTGATTTTGATGGTATTGCGTTCCGGCTGGTTTAGCAGATTATAGAATATGGGAATCCGAACCCTGTTTGCTAGAAAGCTGCAGTGCCGAATTATCTGAATGCTTTTGTCGGGAATATGCTGGGTCAGTACAGATGAATTTCCAGGAGGTTTTGGTTTTGTAGTTGAGGTATTCAAAGACTATGGCGTTGCTGTCATAGTGCTCCAGGTATGATATAGCGATAGATGGGGGCTTCATGTCACGGCCAAGATGGTAAATGGTGGTCTTTGGCGCTTTGGCAAGAACGATCTAATGTTTTTGGTAATGGCGATCCAGAAAAATTTTGAAGCTTTTCATAGAACTTACACATTGACAGATAGCTAAAAAAAATTGCCAGACCAGAAAAAAAACAACGGATGTCGTCATGTGTAGAAAGATAATAAGACCTACAGTAGCTATGTGTGACCTGCCAACATATGCAGGCTTTCTATTGTCCGAGCCTAAATCAGCGACCTGTACTCGTCTTGGCGAGTTCGGGATATGTCGCACCAGAGCGTTAATTGCTTTCTGCAACGTGAAGGCTTTGCCCCTAAAGAATCTTTTTATGGAGGCAGCAATAAAGTTGATTTTTGAAGGTGGAACAGTATCTGTTGATGATAATGTATGGATAAGCCGTACAGTAACTGCATGGCTTTCATCGGTTATCATTACTCGGGCAAGCACCATAAAGCTGTCGAGGTCATTCATCTTATCACGCTTTATTACACTGATATCAAGGGGTATAACTCAGGCCATCTTTTTTACAGCCAGTACTATTATACCAAGAATCCCCCGTAACAAATGCAGGTCGTAATCCCCATGCAAGTATTTCTTTTAGCCTATCGACAAAATAATTATTTTTAGACTTTTCTTCTGCCGGATTGTAAATACGGAAATTGACAGACAGGCTATATGTTTGCTGTTAAAAACAACCGTACTGTTTCTGTCCAAGGCCATTGGGCGATTGAAGAATATCATCGGACACTGAAGCAACTCTGTAACATTGAGCGCTTTCAGGTGAAGGGGGGAAACAACAAGTCAGGAACCACATTTTTGCTGCTGTTTTTGGAGATACCTGTCTTCAGGCTATGAAAGTATCTGAGGCACTCAGGAGCATTTACAGGGTTAAGAAAAACGCACTCAAGGTGCTGTCTGGGGTTTCATAAAGAGTTTCTCTGAAGGAAAAGACGGGTTGATACTCTCTTTTCTTTTATCAGATTTACCAATTCGTAAGTGTAAGTTCTAGTTTAGTAAAGAAAACTATGTAGGGGACAAAACTTTGAGTAAGACCTGAAATGTAGTAATTCAGATCAGGTCTGAATTACTACATATTATTCGGAAGGCCCTGCTCAAATACATGTTAGAGAATCTATGTATTCGGTTGCTCAGGGTGCGTTTTCCGTAAAAGAGAGACAAACGATTGATGATGCTGCGGTGCTTAGTGACTTGCCAAAATGTAGTGTTGCGACATCGTCGACTGAGACCGAATGCTCGATATGTAGCAACCATAAAATTAATATAAATTTGTTTTGTGGACATGGATTCTGTGCCCATTGTATAAAGGAATGGATTGAGCAGTCTGGGCATGATCATTCAGCTTTTTGTCCTACATGCAGGACAAAAATAGATATAGCTAAAATATCTCCTCGCTATGATTAACAGAAAAAAAGTTGTTTTATCAGTGGTGAGGAATCTGATCAGGGAACTCCTCACCCTGTTGCGGCAGTTTAATGAGTGGGGGTTAGATTCAGTGCCATATCGCCTTCTTTTATCCATCCTGCTTTACGTAGCAGAACAGAAAAAATCAGCGTCAGTATCGCGGGAAGGACAAAACAGATAAGCAGAATAATCAGTATACTTTCCATACTGCCATGACCGGATTTTTCCATGGCCGGGAGGGTTTCCAAAGGTCCTACTAATCCGGCTGTGCCCATGCCTGCTCCAATGGGGGTGTTGACCAGTTTAAAATAGACAGTCGCTATAGGGCCCAGAACAGCGGAAGATAAAATGGATGGTAGCCATATTTTCCAGTTCCGGATGATATTGGGAATTTGCAACATGGAGGTGCCTAATCCCTGAGCAAAAATACCGGACCAGCCGTTATCCCGGAAACTAATGACAGCAAATCCTACCATTTGGGCACAGCATCCGACTGTTGCAGCACCTGCGGCTAATCCGTGTAGGCCTAGCATTATGCAGATAGCTGCACTGCTGATAGGAAGTGTCAGTACCATGCCCATAATCACTGCAATCAAAACCCCCATAGCAAAGGGCTGAAGTTCTGTTGCATAAATGATGACATCTCCCAGTCCCGTCATCAATGTGCCCATCTGTGGACCAATCAGCAAGCTGGTGGCAACGCCGATAACAGCAGTGACGGATGGTGTGATGACGATATCAAGCACGGTTTCACCGGAGACCAGTTTGCCACATTCTGTGGCCAGAATGGTTGAAACATAAGCAGCTACAGGGCCTCCCAGTGCATTGCCACTGGCGCCGGCAATAGTGGCGGCAAATATAACAAGAGGTGGTGCCTTAAGGGATAGGGCGATGGCAACGCCAATGGCTGGGCCGGTCATATCCCGGGCTATTGGCCAAAGTGTTTCCGATAAAAACGGGATGCCCAGTTTGCTGCCCAGAGTATTGAGAATGGTGCCGATCAGTAAGGAGGAAAACAGCCCTAGGCCCATATAGCTCATGGCATCGATCAGATAGCTTTTTGCACAGATATGAATCTTTTTTTTGGCGAGAAAAGAGGAAAAACGGCTTTCTTTACTGTTCATTAATGAAATCACGTTCCCATATGATGGAAAAACCGATGTAGTGTGACGTAAAAACCGTGCACAATATAGCGGGATTTTCCTCAGTTTTGAGTGTGGATTGCGTATCTTTTATAAGGCAATACAGCTATGACTTGCTTTTTCTTCCGGCTTGCTATAACAGATGGAATTATTTACACTTCGCCTCCTATCTGAAAATTCTGAACGGTTAACCGTTTTGTCAGTGCATCGTTTTCCTCTGATGTACGATGAGGGATCGTTCCAGTGGTCAGCTTCCTGATATAAGGTCGTGCGACGTTTTTAGATAGAAAAATTCCGGTAGCATCTAAGGATACAGGTAGTTTTGCCTTTAGCCTTACGTAGTTATCGGATGCCTTTGACAAAAAGGCTTACTGGAATTTTCGGAGATTGAATATGTACGCAATCATCAGAACCGGCGGCAAGCAATACCGTGTTGCCGAAGGTGAAACCCTGAAGGTTGAAAAACTGGAAGTTGCTGCTGGCGACAATATTGAACTGGATGATATCCTGCTTGTTGCCAATGGTGAAGGCGTTAAAGTCGGCAAGCCTGTTGTTGAAGGTGCTAAAGTCACTGCAGAGGTTGTCAGCCATGGTCGTGGCACCAAAGTTCGGATCGTCAAGTTCAAACGCCGCAAACACCATCGTAAACAGATGGGACACCGTCAGTGGTTTACTGAACTGAAGATCACTGGTATTGCAGGCTAAGGAGATAGAACATGGCTCACAAAAAAGCAGGTGGTAGCAGCCGTAACGGGCGCGACTCAGAAAGTAAACGCTTGGGTGTTAAGCGCTTTGGTGGTCAGGCTGTTGTAGCCGGTAACATCATCGTGCGTCAGCGCGGCACCCGCTTTCATGCCGGTGATAATGTCGGTATGGGTAAAGACCACACCCTGTTTGCTAAAGCAGAAGGTCGTGTGATCTTTGAGGTCAAGGGGCCTCAGAAACGTAAGTTTGTCCGTGTTGAGGCTGCTTGATTTGAAGACAACCGCTGATCAATGATGAGTGTGATGAGTGTGATGAGTTGGTTGATTTTCTGAAACCCCGCTTTAGGCGGGGTTTTCGTGTTTATAGGTGCCGTCTGTATTCGCATAAAGTACCGATAAAACATGAGTCTGTATTCGGAAAAGTAAGAAAATGATCCGGAATACTGCTAGATAAATACGATGGACTGATTCAGTGAAAACCCTAAGAAACATGGATTTTTGAGATAAAATTAACCTGTATTCAAAGCATTTGAAATGGCTGTTTAATGAATGAAGCAGCTATTTTAAAGTTAATGAATATATTCCTGCAGGCTGTGCTAATGACCTGCAGCTTCTGGCATACGCTAATGCGGGAGACGATAAATGAAGTTTGTTGATGAAGCACTGATTCAAGTGCAGGCCGGTAAAGGCGGTAATGGTTGCCTGAGTTTTCGTCGGGAAAAATACATTGAAAAAGGGGGGCCTGATGGAGGTGATGGAGGTAACGGCGGTTCGGTTTATGCTGTTGCCAAAAACAATCTGAACACTTTGGTGGATTACCGTTATCAGCGTTCTTATAAGGCAGAAAACGGGCAGCCCGGAATGGGCAAAAATTGCACCGGTTCGAAGGGCGAAAACCTTGAGCTGAATGTTCCGGTGGGTACCACGCTCATAGACGATGAGACCCAGGAAGTGATTGGTGATCTGACCTATGAAGGTCAGCGCATTAAGATTGCACAAGGTGGATTTCATGGCCTTGGTAATACACGTTTTAAATCCAGTATTAACCGCGCCCCGAGGCAAACCACTTTAGGTAGTAAGGGTGACGTTAAGTGTATTCGGCTGGAAATGAAAGTCATTGCTGACGTGGGGCTGTTGGGTTTTCCTAATGCCGGTAAGTCTACCTTTATTCGTGCCGTGTCTGAAGCACGTCCTAAAGTGGCCGATTATCCATTTACTACGCTGGTTCCTAATCTGGGAGTGGTCAGCACGGGAATGAATCAAAGTTTTGTTGTAGCGGATATTCCCGGATTGATTGAAGGGGCTGCTGACGGCGCTGGTCTGGGCATTCGCTTTCTAAAACATTTGTCACGCTGCCGTATTTTGCTGCATGTCATTGATATGGCGCCTTTTGACGGTACTGATCCTGCGGATAGTGCAAAAGGTATAGTACAAGAGCTGGAGCAGTTTAGTGAAGCGCTGTCATCCCGTGAGCGCTGGCTTGTCTTTAATAAGGGGGATTTATTACCGGAAGATGAGCAGGATGTGGTGTGTCAGCGGGTTATAGATGCTCTGGGTTGGACGGGAAAAACCTACCGAATGTCAGCTTTGTCAGGGAAAGGTACGAAAGAGTTGTGTCAGGATGTGATGCAATATATCGAAGAGCGCCGGTTACTGGAATCTGAAAGTGAAGATGCAGCCCGGGAAGAGCAGATTCAGCGCGATCGTATGGCTGCAGAAGCCCGACAAAAAATGCATGAGCAGACAGAAGAGAGAAAAGCTCAGCGTAAAGCAGAAAAAGAAGCTAATAAGGCAAGAGAAGAAGACAGGGATGTTGAAGTATTTTATGAGCTTTAAATAGAGTTTCCTGTCTGTGATGTATTATAAATAGCCACCGGAGCAGAAGATGGCAGAAAAGGAACGACCTCTGACACGTAAGCGTTGGGTTATCAAGATTGGCAGTGCCCTGCTGACGCATAATGGCCAGAGACTGGCCATTGATTCCATGGAGCAATGGGTGAGTCAGCTTGATATGCTTCGTAAGCAGAATGTTGATGTCGTACTGGTTTCTTCTGGTGCCGTAGCTGCGGGAATGGAATGTCTGGGCTGGAAAAAACGGCCTGAAGCGTTAAGAGAACTGCAAGCTTGCGCTGCTATAGGTCAGGCCAGATTGGTTCAGGCCTGGGAGCGCTGCTTTCATGGCCATAATATTCAACCAGCACAGATATTGCTGACCCATGCAGACCACAATCATCGTCAGCGCTACCTGAATGCAAAAGGTACGCTGAATACTTTGTTATCTCTGGGAGTCGTTCCTGTTGTTAATGAAAATGATACCGTCGTTACGGATGAGATTCGTTTTGGTGATAACGATACGCTGGGCGCTTTAGTTGCTCATTTAACTGAAGCCGACTGCTTAGTGATTCTTACTGATCAGGATGGGTTATTTACAGCTGATCCCAGAAAGTATCCTGAAGCAACACTGATCTCATCCGCTAAAGCGGTGGATTCTTCTCTGGATGAAATGGCCGGTGATAGCCGTGGAAATCTTGGTCGGGGCGGAATGCAAACCAAGCTGAGGGCTGCGCGTCTGGCAGCTTGTTCCGGGACGGAAACAGTGATTGCTAATGGAAGCCTGAGTAATTTGCTACCCAGATTATTGGCAGGAGAATCCATTGGTACTCATTTAATGCCGGAGCGAGAACGTATGGCAGCACGTAAGCTATGGCTGAAAGGCCATTTGCGCACTTCAGGGAAGCTGGTGCTGGATGATGGTGCTGTTCAGGTACTGAAATCGGGGGGGAAAAGTTTATTGCCGGTGGGTGTTAAAAAAGTATCCGGTTATTTCCAGCGAGGGGCTATGGTGATGTGTGTCGATGAAAAGGATAATGAAATCGCTCGAGGGCTGGTTAACTATAGTTCGGTGGAAGCACGCAATCTTTTGGGATATTCCAGTAGACAAATTTTTAATTTATTGGGGTATGTTGCAGAGCCTGAGTTAATACACAGAGATAATTTGGTGATAGTTGAATAAGCAGCAGAAGTAACTATATTAAGCCTTGTTTTAAATGTTATTAAGTGCGATCTGATTAGGATGGGTGAATGTTGATTTTATGGATTTGTTTACTGGGTAATATTTAGTCATAATTCTATATCCAGCTCAAGCCGGAACTGGCTTTTAGCTGGTCGCCAGTGTTTATTTAAAGTGTAGTAATTCAGACCTGATCTGACAGTTGCCAATTTTAAGAAGGTGTCCGGCAGCTACCCTGTCTTCTTCTATCATGCGGTAAATGGGGGTATGGCTGATGGCCTTTTCAGGTATCTCAATTTTCATTCGGCTACTGATATTTTCCGGCGACCAGCCCAGTAACAGACTTTTCTCAATAATGTTATGATGTTGGGTATTCGCTTTCTTTGTCTTACCCGCATTGATTTTTCGTTCTGTTTTACGTTTTTTCGCAGCTTTCGGGCAATAACTACTGGGATCCGAGTTACGTTTTAATTCCCTGCTAACCCTGCTAACCCTGCTAACCCTGCTCTTGCTGACTCCCAGCGTAACGGCAATAGCTGTCGGAGAAAAATCGTTTTGCAATAAAGCCTGAAGCCGGTAGCGTTTGTCTTGAGTCAGCTGCTTGTAGTGTTTGGTTTGAGTGTTCATTCCAGACTTTCATTTCAGAGTGTGACAACTTAGAAATCTACCGACAGCTGTCTTGCATCTCAAGTTTTATTCTGTTGCACTTATTGTGTTACTCTAACCTGACTTATTGTTTTCCCCTTACCTGAAAGGATTTTCGGTACTGCTATATCAGGAATACCCCGTAACAAATGCGGGTCGTAGTCTCCATGCAAGCACTTTTTTCAGCATGTCGACAACATAATCATTTTTAGACTCCCCTTCTACCGGATCGTGAATACGGAAATAGACAGGCAGATTATAACTCTTAATATCAGTGTAATAGAGCGTGATGATATTAATGCACTTGACGGATTTTGGGTGCTTACTGAGTAATATTAAACGATGAAAGTCGTGTAGTTACTGTACGGCTTATTTATTACAGTATCATTAACAGGCACTGTTCGACCTTTAAGAATCAGCTTTTCTGATGCCTCCATAAAAAGATCTTTAAGGAGGCAAAGTCTTCACGCCGCAGGAAGCGGTTAACGCTATGGTACGATATATTCCCGAGCCCGCTAAGGCGAGTACAGGATGCTGATTTTAGCTCGGACAATAAAAACCTGTATATGTTGGCAGGTCACACATAGCTGTTGTAGGTCTTGTTATCTTTTTACGCATGATGACATCTGTTGCTTTTTTCCGGTTTGACAATTTTTTGGCTACCTGTCAATGCGTAGGTTCTATAATGAGCTATAAGCAAATCAAATTATGAGGAATATAGTTTGTTTAGGATTTGTTTTTTCTTTGGTTTGATAACATGCTTTTCTGCTTTTGTGGAAGCAATCCCAGATATTGAATTAATTGCTTACGATTCAAATAATAAAAAGTTTCATTTATATTTTTATCAAACAAGTGGATGGCGATGTGAACATCCTGATACTCATGAACAACGCAGTATAAAACAGCCCAATACGGTGTCTATCAGTGATGACTACTCTACCTTAAATGTGACTACTAATGACAAGACTTTTATCTTTCATATTTTAGTTTATTCTGAACCTAAAAAAAAGATCGCATTTAATCCTGTAAAACTTACGTATTGATAGGTTTGACAAAAGATGAATTCAACTCGTTTTTTCCTTCAGATAAACTCTTTATGAAATCCCCGATAGTACTTGAGTGCGTCTTTCTGAGTCTGTAAATGCTCCTGAGTGACTCAGATATCTTTATTGCCTGAAGACAGGTCTCTCCAAAACAGCAACAAAGTTGTGGTTCCTGGTTTGTTGTTTTCTTCTTACCTGAAAGCGCTCAATGTTGCAGAGTTGCTTCAGTGCCCGGTGATACTCTTCAATCGCTTAATGACACTTGGTGTAGCTCATTGAATGTTGTCCGTGATGATCGATCTATTTCAGCATGAGGCTGCGTAGACAACTTATTAATGGCACAGTTCGTTTTTTTACAGCGTACGGTATAATCTCACATGACCAAAGTTACGAAGCCAAACGGTTATTCTTTCTTCAGGAATATCCAGACTTTTCACCTTTTAATAGAGGGTGATAAAATTAATGCCTTCGACGGTTTTGTGGTGCCTGCCTGATGAATAATAAACGATGAAAGCCGTGTAGTTATTGTACGGCTTATCCAGTACAGTATCGTTAACAGACACTGTTCCACCTTCAAGCATCAGCTTTGCTACTGCTCCCATAAAAAGATCTTTAGGAAGCAAAGTTTTCACTCCGTAGGAAGCGGTTAATGCTGTGGTGCGATATATCCCCGAGCCCGCCAAGGCGAGTACAGGGTGCTGATTTGGGCTCGGACAATAGAAAGCCTGTATATGTTGGCAGGTCACACATAGCTGTTGTAGGTCTTGCTATCTTTCTACGCATGAATGGTTGAGAGTGGGTGAATGTATTGAGTACTGAGGTTTGTCTACATGGCTTGTCTATAAAAAAACCGGCAAAATTGTCGGTTTTTTTATATCCATTCACAGGCTGAGCTTAAGCAGTAGCCAAAGCTTTAACCTGTGCATTCAGTCGGCTCTTATGACGGGCTGCCTTGTTTTTATGGATGATGCCTTTGTCTGCCATGCGGTCGATAACCGGAACGGCTGCAACATAAGCAGCTTTTGCTGTTTCAGCGTCTTTAGCTTCAATGGCACGGATAACTTTCTTGATAGAAGTACGAACCGTAGAACGTAGGCTGCTGTTGTGCTGACGACGGACTTCCGCCTGACGGGCACGTTTCTTAGCTGAAGGTGTATTGGCCACCGTAATGCTCCTGAAAAATCACTAGTAATCAGATTTTACGCTATCAGCAACAGGGAGCTTCGGACACCCTGCCAAGCGAAATATAGGGCTTGCCGCGGAGGCTGATAAAATGACGGGTCACATTCCGTCAGCCTTACATAAGGGGAAGGACTATGCCTGTTCGTCGTTGGCTTGTCAAGATAAAGGTAAGACCCGAGATAATAGATTGTACACTGGATGAAAGGGATTATAACAGAATAAGCAAGGATGTTTTATAAATAACAGGATGTTAGTTATGATAAATAGCTTATTTCCCTTTTTTTCTGAGCTGCCGGTTTTTGCAGAATTTGTTTATGTCTGATACCTCAACGGTGAACGCATCGCCCAAATCACCAGGGCTTCTTCGATCCAGCTTGATTGTCGGGGTAATGACCATGCTCTCTCGAGTGCTGGGCCTTGTCCGAGATGTCGTTGTAGCCGGTTATTTTGGCTCCAGTGCTGCGGCAGATGCTTTTTTTATTGCTTTTAAAATACCGAACTTTTTACGGCGGTTGTTTGCTGAAGGTGCATTTTCCCAAGCTTTTGTGCCGGTTTTATCAGAATATAAAACGAAACGAAGCTTTGATGAAGTCCGTTATCTGGTCAGCCGGGTCAGTGGAACGCTGGCCGGGACTTTAGTAATGGTCACGATTCTTTGCATGCTGGCCTCTCCCCTGTTGATACGCCTTTTTGCTCCGGGATTTCATGGAGACCCGGATAAACTGGTATTGGCAGAAAAAATGCTGTGCATTACGTTTCCCTATCTATTCCTGATTTCCATGACAGCTCTAGCCGGCGCTGTATTGAACAGCTATCACCGATTTGCTGTACCGGCCTTCACGCCAACACTGTTGAATCTTAGTATGATTTTTGCAACGGTTGTTATGTCCCGTTGGTTTGATCAGCCCGTTATGGCACTGGCGTGGGGTGTCGTTATTGCCGGTGTTAGCCAGTTATTGTTACAGATTCCGTTCCTGTGGCATATCCATTTGTTGCCGGCGCCTCGTTGGGATACAAAACATGAGGGAGTCCGGCGAATCATGAAATTGATGATTCCAGCCTTGTTCGGGGTTTCTGTCAGTCAGGTGAACCTCCTGCTGGATACGGTACTAGCTTCCTTCCTGCAAACGGGGAGTGTGTCATGGCTTTATTATTCTGATCGTTTGTCTGAGCTGCCTTTGGGTGTCTTCGGAATTGCCATTGCCACCGTTATATTGCCCAGTTTATCACAAAAACACGCGGGGGAGTCCGGTCAGCAATTTTCCCGTACTCTGGACTGGGCGATTCGGTTGGTCTGCCTGATTGGTATTCCTGCTGGTGTAGCACTTCTGGTTTTAGCGGGCCCGCTTCTGGCCACTTTGTTCCATTATGGGGAAATGCAAAGCCGCGATGTCATGATGGCAGCCATGAGTTTGCAGGCTTATGCCCTTGGACTAGTGGCCTTTATGCTGATTAAGGTATTGGCTCCGGGGTATTTTGCCCGTCAGGATACCCGGACACCTGTCAGTATTGCCATTAAGGCCATGATTGCGAATATGGTATTTAATCTGATTTTGATCTTTCCCTTACAGCATGCGGGGTTGGCATTGGCAACGTCGATATCGGCATTTATGAACGCAGGCATGTTGTTCCTAGGGCTAAAACGTAAGGGGGTTTACGAGCCCCTGACGGGCTGGAAGCGCTATTTATTTCAACTGCTGTTGGCTAATCTGTGTATGGCTGGATTACTCTGGTGGTTAAAAGGTGATATGTCTTTTTGGCTACAGGCCTCACTGATGGAAAGAGTTCTACATACTGTTATTTTGGTGGGAGCAGGATTGATTATGTATGTGGCAGTGTTACTGATGTCCGGAGTACGGCCGCGTCATTTCCGCCGTTAACCCCTTTATTTTTTGCGATTGTTTGTAAACTCAACTACACAACATTGGGGATATGTGAGTTGGGGTTCTCTTGTGGTGAAATCAGCCAGCCTGATTATTGGTTTTATCGGGGTATGTTTCTCCCAGCAAGGTTTGTGTGCTGAGTTTCAAGTGCATGGTATGAAAATTGAAATATTATTGCAAAATCAGCTTTCGGAGTATGGAGTTGATGGTTTACGCTCCATGAATAAAGCCGTTTCTCTGGTTCTCTGGGAGAGATGCATCGAAACCAATTATAGGCTGTATCACAAACAGCTTATTTATTTAAATGTGTTGCCGGACGAACAAAATAAGTTGTCCGAGTGGTGCTGGTCAGCTGTTTTGGATGAAATCAATAAGACCTCCAATACCTCAGGAAAAACACCTTTAATATTAACCGGATTGATTGGTGTTGCGCTAAGAGACAATGAATCCGCTTCACTGGAGATGACGCCGATATGTGTATCCGCTTTACTGGACATTATCAGGCAGGAGTATAAGAACGCTAGGGCGGCATCTGTTCATTGGCTGTTGAATAGCCGTCACTTTAGCGGAGCGCTTTTGGCTAAGGCTGAACATACCAACCGTGAATAGTAAGGATTATCAGCAAAAGCACTAATGCTTGATTTAAGGTGTTTCCCATTAGGATGTAGGATTATCCGCGAATGACCCTGCTTTTTAGCTGAGATATACTGAGCTTTTGTCAGTTAGAACAGGTAGAAGCCGCTTCCATGCAGTTGATTCGCGGATTAGGTAATATCAGGGCGCGTCATAAACACTGTATTGCCACCATCGGTAATTTTGACGGTGTGCACCGTGGTCATCGTGCCATTATAAAAAAACTGAAAGATAAGGCGAAAGGAACTGGAGCCCCCGTATGTGTGGTCACTTTTGAACCTCAGCCTCGGGAGTTTTTCAGGCAACAACAGCCGTCGCGCTTGTCTTCCTTGCGGGAGAAATTAATTCTATTGTCTGCCTTAGATGTAGATCAGGTATTGTGTATGCCCTTTGGTGATGCGTTAAGGGCTATCAGTGCGGATGATTTTGTGCGCAATATTCTGGTGAATGGTCTGGCAGTACGCTCTGTGATTGTAGGTGATGATTTCCATTACGGTTACGGTCGGGAAGGAAATTTTCATCATCTGCAAATTATGGGGCGCCAGTTTTGTTTTGATGTCAGTGATACCCAAACCATTACCCGTAATGAGAGCGGTCGCATCAGTAGCACAGCGATACGCCAGGCCTTGGTTTCAGGGGATCTGAACGGTGCCTGTTACATGCTGGGGCATCATTTCATTATGGCCGGGCGGGCAGTCAGGGGAAAACAGTTGGGAAGCAAGCTGGGTTTTCCTACGGCTAACTTGTGTTGGCCCGGGCGCCTTTTGCCTTTGCAGGGTGTTTTTGCTGTACGTGTGACTTGGCAGGGACAAGTTTATAATGGAGTGGCCAATATTGGTGTCCGGCCTACAGTCAATACCCGTTTACCTTTGCTGGAAGTCCATTTGCTGGATTTTTCCCCGAAACCTCTTTACGGCGAACAGCTGAAGGTATCCTTTATTGAAAGAATTCGTAAAGAGCAGCGGTTCAGTTCACTGGATGAACTGACCTGCGCTATCAAACAGGATATTATTGTGGCCCGCCGGATACTGCGTCATAAAGCGTCATTCTGATAAATGCTTTTGTGTGGCGCTTGATTTTTGCTGCTTCATGTCGGATCTTTCCATGATTCTGACAGGAATTGATGAATAAAGGCTCAACTACTGCGTTGAATCCATGTAAAATTATCGGTCTGGGTTTTTCCTTACCGTCATGGGGCGGCTTTCTTGCCCCCCGTAGTAACTTCATATTCTTTGGGTATAATTAACCGCTGCCCGGCAGTTGCCCGTTTGATTTAATTGATAAGAGATTCTGGTAAATACACTATGTCCGACTATAAACATACTTTGAATTTGCCGCAGACGGATTTTCCCATGCGGGGAAATCTGGCTCAGCGTGAGCCTGCCATGCTCAAACGCTGGTATGATCAGGACATTTACGGGCAGATTTGTAAGGTAGGTGAAGGTCGCGACGCCTTTATTCTTCATGATGGCCCTCCTTACGCTAACGGCAATATTCATATTGGACATGCCGTTAATAAAATTCTTAAAGATATGGTGGTTAAGTCCAAGCGACTCAGTGGCTTTAATGCGCCCTATATTCCGGGTTGGGACTGCCATGGGCTGCCTATCGAGCACAAAGTAGAAACTAAGATAGGTAAGGCAGGCGGCAAGGTGGATTACCATACGTTCCGTCAGAAATGTCGGGAGTATGCCCGAAAGCAGGTAAATGGCCAAAAAGAGGATTTTAAACGGCTAGGGGTGCTGGGCGAGTGGGACACACCGTATCTGACGATGGATTTTCAGATGGAAGCGGATATTATCCGGGCTCTGGGAAAAGTGGCGGCTAATGGTCATCTGGTTAAAGGCTACAAGCCGGTATACTGGAGTGTTGTGGGTGGCTCTGCCCTGGCTGAAGCCGAAGTGGAGTATCAGGATAAAGTTTCGACCCAGATTGATGTCCGTTATAAAGCAATTGATGAGCAGGACATGCTCAGTGCTTTTCACTTTGACGGAACAGAAGGTGAAGGTGAAGTCGCTGTCGTTATCTGGACGACCACACCATGGACAATCCCTACCTCACAAGCTATTTCTTTGGGTGCAGAGCTGGATTATGTGCTGGTCCAGTGTTGGGTTAATGATGAGCCGGCACGATTGATTATGGCCCAGGAGCTGGTGGATTCTGCCATGTCTCGTTTTGGTTTAGACGATTATCAGATACTGGGCTCAACTCAAGGTGCTGCTCTGGAAAACAAGCAGGTTCACCACCCCTTCTATGATCGGCTCATCCCCTTGATTCTGGGCAGCCATGTTACTCTGGATGCCGGTACCGGTTGCGTTCATACTTCTCCGGATCACGGTGCAGATGACTTTGCCGTCGGGAAAAAATACGGCATTGGAACACTGAATTATCTGGACGATAGCGGTGTTTTCCGCCCTCAGGTTGAGTTATTTGCCGGAGAACATGTTTATAAAGTTGACCCGAAAGTCGTGGCTGTACTTGAGGAAAAAGGCCGGCTGTTGGCTCAGGGTAAAATGGAACACAGTTACCCCCATTGCTGGCGCACAAAAACGCCCCTGATTTTCCGTGCTACGCCCCAGTGGTTTATTTCAATGGATAAGGAGCATCTGCTGGATAAAGCCATGTCCTCTCTGGAAGGCGTACAGTTTACCCCTGACTGGGGGCGCCGCCGGATGGAGGGTATGTTGGGACAAAGCCCTGACTGGTGTATCTCCCGCCAGCGTACATGGGGTGTTCCTATTACCTTGTTTATCCATAAAGATACAGAAGAACTGCATCCGGACACTCAGGCACTTTTTGAACAAGTGGCAAAACGGGTGGAAAAAGAAGGGATTGATGCCTGGTTTGATCTTGTCCCGTCCGACATACTGCCGCCAGCAGATGCTGAAAATTATGTAAAAGTGACAGACACACTGGATGTCTGGTTCGATTCCGGTGTGACTCATTACTCTGTCGTCGGACGTCGTGATGCACTGAAGTTCCCGGCAGATCTTTATCTGGAAGGTTCTGACCAACATCGGGGATGGTTCCAGTCATCTCTGAAAAGCAGTATTGCCATCAATGGTGTACCGCCGTATAAACGGCTTCTGACTCATGGTTTTACGGTGGACGCTAACGGGCGAAAAATGTCTAAATCCCTGGGTAATGTGGTTTCTCCTCAGAAAATATTCAAGAGTCTGGGCGCAGATGTATTGAGATTGTGGGTATCTGCTACGGACTATACGGCTGAGATGACCGTATCTGATGAAATTCTCAAGCGTATCTCTGACAGCTACCGTCGTATCCGTAATACGGCAAGATTCCTGTTATCTAATCTGAATGGTTTTGATCCGGAAAAAGATTTATTGGCATGGGATGAGATGTTGCCTCTGGATCGTTGGGCTGTGGATCGTGCGTTATGTCTGCAGGATGCGGTAAAAGACGCTTACGATAATTACAACTTTTTAGCTGTCTACCAAAAAGTTCATTATTTCTGCGCCATGGACATGGGTGGGTTTTATCTGGATATCATTAAAGATCGCCAGTATACGACACCTGCTGATAGTCAGGCTCGCCGAAGCTGTCAGAGTGCCATGTACCATATTATCGAAGCGTTTGTACGCTGGATGGCTCCGATCATCAGTTTCACCGCCGATGAAATCTGGTCATGCATTCCTGGTAAGCGCAGTAATTCTGTATTGTTGGAAATCTGGTACGAAGGATTGCAGTCTCTGGAAGGTGATGCCATGGGAAGAGAATACTGGGATCGTATGATTCTTGTCAGGAATGCTGTTAATAAGGCACTGGAAGATGCCAGGAAAAGTGGTGTCATCGGTGGAAGCCTTGAGGCTGAAGTAACTTTGTTTGTGGAAGATGATCTGGAAGCAGACTTGCAAAAACTGGAAGATGAGCTGCATTTTGTGCTGATTACTTCCCGTGCGGATGTGCAATCGATAGAACGTGCTGAAAGTACTGTGGATACTGAGTTGCCTGGGCTAAAAGTGAAGGTTGTAAAATCTGCCCATGAAAAATGCATTCGGTGCTGGCATCGTCATGAGGACGTTGGTCAGAATCAAGAACATCCGGAGCTGTGTGGACGTTGTATTGATAATATCGAAGGTGCTGGTGAAAAACGTCGGTTTGCCTGATAGGCCATAAAAGAAACGGATAAAAAACGCCCGGGAAACCGGGCATTTTTTATACCGGATATTTTTTACTATAAACTCTGTTTACGAGGCGCGGAGAATTCAGTAATGCATGGTAGACTAGCGTTTAAGGTTAACTGTTTCATACAAGACGTGTTCTATAAAAAGGAAAACTTTTCTAAAAAACGTTGTCCTGATAAAGGATCATGTAATCTATAAAAGGGTACGATGGTAAATATAATGAAAAAATACAGTTTGGGTACTTTACGCTGGTTATGGCTCAGCGTTTTTGTATTGGCTGCAGATCAATTGGTTAAAGTGGTGGCTGTGCAATCATTAGGTATGTATGAACAGATTCCGGTGTTGCCTTTTTTTTCGCTTACCCTAGCTTATAATTACGGAGCAGCGTTTAGTTTTCTTAGTGACAGTTCTGGCTGGCAGCGTTGGTTTTTAAGCGGGGTAGCCATTGTTGTTAGCGTATTGCTTATCAGCTGGATGCGGCATTTAGATCGTAGGGAGCGCTGGCAGTCATGGGCATTGGCATTGATTCTGGGTGGAGCTCTGGGAAATCTGTGTGACCGGATTGTCTTCGGCTATGTCGTGGATTTTATTCTCCTGCATTATGATAAATATTATTTTCCAGCCTTTAATCTGGCAGACAGTGCCATAACAATAGGAGCTTTCATGCTGCTTCTGGATATGTTCAGGAACCGGCATAAAAAAGCGACAGTAGAATAATATAATCTCAATATATCCGTCGTGGCCATTAGCTGGAATTCTAATCTGGAATTCTAATAAAGAGAAATGTTGGTATTTTTATATGTCTGCAACAATACATTCTGTTGAGAAGGGACGTCGTGTGACATTACATTTTTCATTATCTATGGAAAACGGTGATGTGATTGACAGTAATATGGAAGGCCAGCCAGCGACTCTGGAAATTGGTCAGGGAACTTTGCCTGATACGTTTGAAACCCTTTTGTTGGGATTGTTACCAGGGGAGCACAAATGCTGGGTTCTTTCTCCGGAAAAAGCATTTGGGCGCGTTAATGATAAAAACATTCACTGGCTCTCAAAGCAACAGTTTACTTCTGGTATTCCTCTTGAAAAGGGGATGGTGGTTGCTTTTTCCAACTCAGGCGGAGGAGAGTTGCCCGGTGTTATCTGTTGTATGAAGAATGATCTGGTGAAGGTAGATTTCAATCATCCTCTGGCAGATAAAACAGTGGTTTTTGATGTCAATATCGTCGCTGTTTACTGATGCTCTGATGAAAAAAATATTCTTATGATAGATGAGGTGCGAGTGTAAGCCATTCCTATGAACGATTTTGAGTTATTAATCAGGCTTCATATCCATCAACACCGACAAGGCCCCGGTGGTATTGAGGAAACATTGCAGGCAGCCCGTCTTGCCGGTTTGGACAATCAGAACCCCTTAAAAATTGCTGATGTGGGTTGTGGTACGGGAGCCGCTGCCATGGATCTGGCAAAATCTCTGAACAGTACGATTCATGCCGTGGATTTTTTGCCGGAATTCATCGATGAACTGAAAAATCGAATAGAATCGGAGCATCTGGACCAGAAAATTCTGGCGACGGTAGGTAATATGGAAGACCTACCTTTTGAGGAAGCGTCTTTTGATGTGCTGTGGTCTGAAGGTGCAGTTTATAACATGGGGTTTGAAAAAGGGATTGGCGAATGGCGAAAGTTCCTGAAACCCAGCGGTAAATTGGTTGTCTCAGAATTAACCTGGCTGACATATCATCGGCCTGAGGCGATTACTGAACATTGGGAGCGGGAATACCCTGAGGTTGCTACAGCGGCTGAAAAAATTGCTCAGCTGGAAAAACACGGGTATAAGCTGCTGGGGTATTTCCCGTTAAGGGAACATTGCTGGACGGATAATTACTATCAGCCCTTACAACAACGTTTTGAATCTTTTGTCGCTGAATGTGGCGATCAGTCGGCATCTGCCTTGTCCATTGTGGAAGAGCATAAAAAAGAAATACAGTTGTACACACAGTTTAAGGATTTTTTCAGTTACGGTGTTTATGTGGCAGAGAAGGTAGAATCCAAAGCAGTATAAGCAGATGAATGAAATGGATTTCATGCTGCTATAATCATATCCCTGTGCCGAAGAGCTGCGAATGCTACTTTTATTTCAAATGAAACAGCGTTTATTTCAAGTTGAGCAGCGTTCAGGTAGTTGAAAAGACGGAAGGCAGAAGTTGAGGATTTATGGAAATTAAGCTGGCAAATCCCCGGGGTTTTTGTGCCGGAGTAGACAGGGCTATTGATATTGTTAATCATGCCCTTGATCTGTTTGGGGCTCCCATTTACGTGCGCCATGAAGTGGTACATAACCGTTTTGTGGTCAATACCCTCAGGGAAAAAGGAGCGGTTTTCGTCAATGAACTGAATGAAGTGCCGGATGATGCCATTGTTATTTTCAGTGCCCATGGGGTATCGCAGGCCGTAGAACAAGAGGCAAAAACCCGAGGTCTGAAAGTTTTTGATGCCACCTGTCCTCTGGTTAAGAAAGTACACATGGAAGTGCTTCGTTATGCTCGAGCAGGTCAGGAGTGCATCCTGATTGGGCATAAAGGGCATCCGGAAGTAGAAGGCACTATGGGTCAGTTTGATATGTCTCAAGGCGGAGCTATTTATCTGGTAGGGGATGAGACTGATGTAGATGAATTAGAAGTAAATAATCCTAAAAAATTGGCGTATGTGACACAAACGACCCTTTCCATGGACGATACAGCAAGGGTTATTTCAGCTTTGAGACATAAATTCCCATTGATTAATGGACCTCGTAAAGACGACATTTGCTATGCCACCCAGAATCGTCAGGATGCAGTACGTAAGCTGGCAGGTGAATGTGATGTGGTGTTAGTGGTAGGTTCATCGAACAGTTCAAACTCTAACCGGCTCCGTGAGTTAGCTACCCGTGAGGGGACGGAGGCCTATCTTGTGGACAGTGCTGACCATATAGAGCGTCAATGGTTGATGGGGAAGAATACGATAGGTGTTACCGCCGGTGCGTCTGCCCCTGATGTGCTGGTAAAAAAAGTCATTACCCGCTTACAGGCTCTGGGAGGCAATGCACCGGAAGAGCTGGACGGTGTAAAGGAAAATATTGTTTTTGCTATGCCTAAGGAACTGCGGATGAAGGCTGTCTGAGTTATTTTGCTTTTATCAGAGGCAAAAATTATTCATAGTTAAGTTTGCAGAACAGATAGCGAACGACTGAATGATATATCGTACCAGACAGTATGGCCTGACATTTGTTGAGTTATTATTTGTTGCCATTGTATCGGCGGTGGTTGTTTTTTCCGGTGTGATAGGGCTTAAGGGATGGGTGACAGGCTGGCAGCTGGATAGTTTGACGCAGCAGTTACGATCCAGTCTGGATATGGCCCGCAATAGAGCGGTGTTTCACCGGACGTCGGTGAGTGTTTGTGCCTCAGATGGCAATAAGTGTGCGGACAGCCAGATGGACTGGAGCTCTGGCTGGATGGTCTTCAGCGATACGAATAATAATGGGGACTTGGACGATAGTGAACGTCTTATCAAAATATTTTCATCCCTGACTGAGAATGTTTCTGTCCGGTGGAACCGAAAGCATCTGAGATTTAATAGCCTTGGGCAAACGGCAGATGCGGGTTCGTTTGTCGTTTGTCACTATGATAGAGACAGCAATTCGGGCAAGGAAAACGAAGGTAGAAAAGTCGTTGTAAGTTTAGCCGGGCGAATCAGAACGGAAGATATTCCATTCTGCAATTAGGGTGATGGTGACCGGTTTCTGTTAACGCATTTATAAACATAACGCACTGCAGGAAGCCTCAGTGAAAAAGGACTTAACACATCAAGATGGATTTGGGCTGATGGAAGTTTTGATTGCCATGTTGGTTATTGCCCTAGGTATTTCAGGGGTTTATACCCTGCTGCAAAAAAGTTTATCCTGGCATCGGTCATCGGTTATTCGTTCTCAGGGTTTCATTGTTGCCAGTGATATGCTGGAGCGCCTGACGTTGAACAGGCCTCATGCTTTTGCATCCGATGACTATGTCATTATTGAAGACAACCCCTTTGTCAATAAATGTGATGATTATCATTACCCTTCCGGTTGTGAATCTTCTGTTTGTACGCCGCAGCAGTTAGCGGCTTATGATCAAAAACAATGGCAGTTTCAGCTGGCTTGTAATCTGCCTTTTGCCCGAGGCAGAGTGTTCTATGAATTATCAGGAGGACGTCGGGTCTATACGATCGAAGTTGTTTTTTTGCCCGTAGAGGGAGAGCCTCAGCCTGAAGTCATTCGTTTGAGTCATCGCCTGTAATGAAGCACTATCAGGGAATCTCATTAATCGAAGCCCTGCTGGCTGTTTTGCTTAGTGCCATTCTTCTGGGCGGTATATGGCCAATGTTTACTGCCATAATTCGTTCTTACCATTTGCAGGAGGCTATGGCTTCTCTACAGTCAAACGGGCGGTTTGTTATGGATTTTCTGTCTCGGGAAATACGAATGGCCGGCTTTACAGGCTGTTTGGAACAAGATGGTATCCGGTCTGTCATAACATCTCGTGATACATCGCGGCAATGGATGACTTTGCCGGCAGACATCGGTGTTATGGGGTATGATACCGGACGGTCAGGTGCAGGATTAATTGACAGTAAGGCGACATCACCTGCGTTGGTCATCAGCCGGATTCTCCGGGAAAACAGCTATCCTGTGTCATCTTATATAGATTCAGCAGGAACTATACAGTTGCTGCATTCACATAATTTTGATTCAGGTGATCTTCTGGCACTAGGCGATGAGCAATGTCAAAAGATCGGCATCTTTAAAGCCGGTGATGAAACACAGGGTAACAGAATCCGGTATCAGGTAGATGATGGTCAGTCGTTGCATAATTGTGGTCGTCTGTTCAACAATGAAACCGGCTGCCTGAAAAATAAGACAATAAGTGTTGTAAGAAGTAATTCTCTATGGTTATCACCGGTTGAAACGATGGCCTACTATATTCGCAATAGTAACGGACAGCCGGTTCTATACAGAAAACGTGCGGGGTTGTCTGCTTCTGGACGTTCCTTATCTGCCGAGGCTCTGGTGGAAGGGATTGAGTCCCTGCATTTTTTATATGGACTGGATGACAATGATGATGGGACAGTGGATCAGTATGTTTCCGCCCAAACTTTGGGAGATAAAGATGATCAGTGGAAAAAAGTGACCGGCGTCCGGCTGGAGGTGGTTTTTCGTAGTTTGCAACCGGTGCTGGAACAGCCGCAACATTATTTTTTTGCCAAAAAGACTGTGGCGCCGTCCGATCATTATTTACGGTACGTTATGGTTCGTACAGTGGCAATCAGAAATCAGTTATAGAACAATTATATGAAAACACAGACACAAGGGAGTGTGTTACTGGTCAGTCTTGTGTTGTTACTGGTCATAATGCTGGCAGGCACGACTGCTGTCATGCAGGCAGGGAGTGAAGAAAAAGTACTGGGATCTTATCACCAGCATTTGCTGGCTTTTCATAGTGCAGAAATCGCTCTGGACATCATTGAAGAGCAAGTAGGTTCCGGAAATTTTGTCTTGTCTTTGTTTGATAATACGTGTACAGGGGGGCTCTGTTTTTCCGGGTTGAATCCGGAGAGCCCAGGGAATTGTTCCCTGTCATCAACAAAACCATGGCAAGACCGGGCA
>NSIT01000033.1_pt1 | contig 23283 bp, 20 predicted proteins | sample 1450681 | NCBI WGS metagenome assembly NSIT01 (sample SAMN07455404, study PRJNA386592) | invertebrate metagenome | isolation source: Endozoicomonas-like sequences binned from scallop gill tissue | host: Pecten maximus | place: United Kingdom: Lyme Bay MPA | collected 2013-06-01
GTAAATAAGGATAGTCATAATAGTAATTTTTATCTGTTTACTTTATGCATAATATCGTTTGACGTGTTTAAAGGTGGTTATGTGGTTGATGATTTTTTTGATGGCTGTTTTAATTGGTTACGCACTGATGTCAGTGCGTAACTTGGATTAGCCAGTCAGAGCAACATAGCGGCAGCCCATCCAAACAAGACCATGGGGATATTGAAGTGCAGGAATGTGGGTATGACGGTGTCACGAATATGATCATGTTGTCCGTCCATATTCAATCCCATCGTTGGGCCTATGGCAGATTCTGAGGCAGGGGAACCTGCATCACCCAGTGCTCCTGCTGTTCCCAGAAGGACAGCAGTTGCTATAGGAGAAAAACCCAGCTGCAGAGACAAAGGAACAAAAATAGTGGCGATGATCGGGATGGTAGAAAAAGAAGAGCCAATGCCCATGGTAATCAGGAGCCCTACCAGCAACATCACCAGTGCCGCTATGGCTTTACTGTCGGAAAACAGCTCTTGGGTTAGCAATACCAGTTCTGGAATATCGCCAGTATGCCGAAGGACTTCACCAAACCCTGAGGCAGCCATCATGACAAAACCGGCAAAAGCCATCATCTTGATACCGTCGATAAAAACAGAGTCAGCCTTTTGCCAGTGAACAACCCCTGCCAGCAGTAGTAACAGAAAACCACTGAGTGCACCCAACATAATGGATTCAGTCACTATCTGAACTAATAGTGCCACTGTAATAATGCCCAGTACCATTTTGTAATGTCCGCAAGCCGGATGATTTGTGGATACATTAGGTGTTGTGTCAATAATGTCGTATGTTCGTTTTTTCCGGTAGGTGACAAACAGGGCAAATAACAGGCCTACCAGCATACCGGATACAGGGATTGCCATAACCAGTGGTAAGAGCCGGTGATTAATGGTTAAGCCATTAGTTTCCAAGTTTCCGGCTAAAATCTGGTTCAGATAAATATTGCCGAATCCAAAAGGGACGACCAGATAAGTGCCGCAAAGTCCGAAAACCAGAGCGGAGGAAATTATTCGCCTGTCCAGTTGCAGTTGACTGAAAGTTGCCAGAAGAGGAGGAATTAGAATAGGGATAAAGGCAATGTGCACTGGAATGATGTTCTGGGAGGCAATGGCCATCAGTAAAATGGACAGCAGTAAAATACCTTTTGTTTTTCGTGAGTTGTTGCGTAAGGTGCCGGCCAGTTTTTCTGCCAGCAGACCAGGGACTCCGGAATAAGATAAAGCGGCAGCAAAGGCACCCAGTAAGGCATAGCTCATGGCAATGCCGGCACTGTTTCCCATGCCTTCGGTGAAGGCTTCTAAAGTGGTTGTCAGAGCCATTCCACCAGATAATCCGGCGATAATGGTTCCGATAAAAATAGAAAGAATAACGTTCATTCTGGCCAGACTCAGTATCAGCATGGCAATAACACCCATGACCACAGCGTTCATAGACAATTCCTGTTTATTAACACACTGATTACCCGTATCTTTAAAACCACTACTGAGGCGGCTTGTAAATTGACCATCCAGCAGCTGCTTTAACCTTCCGAGTGTGATAACTGTTTTCTTCTGTTTGTCTTGATGGAATAAGGAGTACCGAGATTCCAGACAATGAAAAAGTATGTATTCAGTGTATATCGGACACTAAAAAGCATCCTGTTGATGAAAATTCACAAAATACGAGTGATGGACTATTTCAAGAAGAAATCAGTGATGATGGGCAGAGTGCAGGGAAGAGGTGATTAAGTCGGCAACAGGTAAAGAAAAGTAGCGGGTCGGTACTCTATTAACATCAGTTTCTGGCAATAACATGAAGACTCCTGTTAGATAATATAATTATTACGATTCTGTTTTGTATGATTAAACGGAGTCAAAGAGTAATCAGGATAGGTTTTGTTGTAAAGGGATGAATTTTATAAAAAACTCATCCTCGCTATAAGTAATAAGTGAAGTCAATTCTTTTTAATCATGATATTCCGCTAATTGTTCCCAAATAGTGTTATCTATGGTATCAAGATCTTTTTTGTGTTTCAGAATCGTTTCTTCTGACAATTGAAATAACTCTTGCGGATTTGCAGGGATATTTTCCATTGCGCAGTCGGTTTGGTTGGCAAGAAACCGGTTTCGGGTCCTGGGGCATAGGCAACAGCAGAAATTGTTGCATAGCCAGCAGAACCAGTTAATAGGATAGCAAGAGCATCCAATATCAAACATGGACAAACAGCAAGATGTAGAATCATGTTTAATGGTTTTCTGAGAGGTATAAATGATTATATCGTGGAGGTTGTCTTCTTTAGGAAACAAGAGAAAAAGTATATTTTCACTGGGATTGTAAAGTGTTGTGTAATTCTGAGTCTCACCGATTTTATGTACCCTTAATATAGGGCCATTATCATAAGCCGTATTTATTTCTCTCTCTGATGATGTGATTTTTGCGCTATCCAGACCGTATCGAAAATAGGTACAGAGGTTTGTAAGTTGCTGGGTGGTTCTTTTCTTGAGGTGATTTGAGGCAATATGGTTAAACATGGCGTTGGTAGCGTAGCGAGAAAAGGGAAACAGGAGGGAAGCACTTTTTTCCTTTTCAAAGTGGGGTATTAATGTTGGATCTGTCAGGGTAAAAACGGCTGAAATCAGATCATTGGGGTTCATAATGAGCTGAAGGTTAACAGTATCACAGCCTACTTGATCATAATTATTAGTTCCTGTCCTGAGAGGGCGCTTGATGTCTCCTGTGAGTTCTGCATAATAACGCCCATTGGTGGTACAGGGTCGTTGTGGAATGCTAATGTCTAATAACATTGTTGCACCTCCATAATGGGAGGCCAGATAGAATGGATGATGCTCGGGCAATTCTAAATATTGGGCTTGGAGATTATATTGATCCATTTTTGAAGTATTATCTTTTTTTTGATGGATAAAACCCTTCTGTATTACATGCATATCTCCTTTATCATCAACAAGAAAAATTAATACCTTGGCGGCATAGGTTAGGGAGGGGAGGAAAAAGAGCAGAAGTATCAAGGAACCATAGCTGTTACTTGTGCCTGATTTTCGGTTTGCGGTATTTTGTTGGTAAGACATTATTCTATCCTGCAAGCGAGAAAATAGTTGTTAAAGCCAAAAGTATTATAGGCAGGAGAAATCAGTAAAGAGCGGGCTTTCTATTTGGTTAAATCAATAAGGTTCAATATTGCTGGAGGCTGGTGAGTAATGCTCGTATGCGTCCCATGATTTCACAAAGGTCATCCAGAGTCAGCATAAGCATAACGCTGTCCAGTGAAGATAAGGAGCCGTTTTCTTCTGCTAGTGCATGGCGTAGCTGATGACTGGCGGTTTCAATGCGTTTGCCATGAAGTGCCTGCTGTTGATACAGGTGTCTCAGCGCACGGGCATGTTCCTTACGGTAGCGGGCATGGTGCAGAGCATCCATATGTTTGACCCTGTCCTGTAGCAGCTGGCAGGCGTCATTAAAAGCGTAACATAAGAGTTTCAGGGCATTGCTCATGGCGTTAGGCATGGGAGAAACGGGATAGCTGAGCCGCTCTGCGGTTCGGAATATCAGGTGAGCCAGATAGCTTTGGGTTTGGATTAGGTGGACGATGGACTCTTTGGGACGGTCCATAAGGAAAGGACGCTGTAAGCGTAGAATAACTTCCTGTTCTTCATGTTCTGTCTGCCAGGGCAGCTCAGTGAGCCAGAAAGGCCGCCCGCTGTGCGGCTGCTTTTCCAGATAAATACTGTTCAGCTGTTTACCTAATAGCTCCAGGGCTTCCAGCATGTGCCGGCGATGCCTCTCCAGAGGCTGGAAGGGGGAGCCGGAAAACAGGTTGGCAAAGGTCTCGATATCCATAGCAAGGATATATCGACCTGAACCGGCGGAATTTAATGCCGGTTCAGCAGAGGAAATGTCTGAGAGATATTACGCAGCCGGCAGATTTCGCACCAGAAGGGTGTATTCATTGATGGTCATGCCTTCTGGCACGGGAACTTTGACAATATGACCAGAACCGGGTGCGACATCAACGGCCATGCCCTGTTTGTTTTCCAGATTATTAAGAACAAATGTCCGGTTTCCTGCCGGGGTGATTAATTCCAGAGAGTCACCCAGAGCAAAATGGTTTTTGACATCAATCGTCATTTGTCCGTTATAGACATCCAGTATTTCACCGACAAACTGCTGTTGTGTGCCCTTGGAATTTCCCCGTTCGTAATTCTGGTATTCATCGTGAACATGGCGACGATAAAAGCCTTCGGTGTATCCCCGGCTGGCCAGATTTTCCAGGGAGTCCATTAATCCCCGGTTAAATTGACGGTCTTCAGCGGCATCATCAATAGCCTGACGATAAATCTGTGCCGTACGGGCAACATAATAGAAAGATTTTGTCCGGCCTTCGATTTTGAGTGAAGCAATACCCATATCTGAGAATCGCTTGACGTGCTGGACAGCGCGAAGGTCTCTGGAGTTCATGATGTAAGTGCCGTGTTCATCTTCAAACGCGGGCATATACTGATCGGGCCGTCCTTGTTCCTGTAACAGGTAAATATTGTCTGTTGTCTGGCCTTTGCCCAGTGCGGGTTCCGGCGTACTCTGCGGATGGGTGGGTATAGCATTTACAGCAATGATATCGCTGTTTTCGTCTTCCCTGGCTTCATGAGCCTGATATTTCCAGCGACAGGCATTGGTACAGGTGCCCTGATTCGGATCGCGGTGATTGATGTACCCTGACAACAGGCAGCGACCGGAATAGGCAATGCATAGAGAGCCGTGTACAAAAACCTCCAGTTCTGTTTCCGGGCAGGCTTCACGAATTTCCTGTACTTCTTCGAGAGAAAGTTCCCGGGAAAGAATGATTCGCTGGATACCCTGTTTAGCCCAGAATTTCACAGTAGCAAAGTTGACTGCATTGGCCTGGACTGAAAGATGTACCGGCATATCCGGCCATTGTTCACGCACCATCATGATCAGTCCCGGATCGGACATAATTAGGGCATCGGGCCCCATGGCGATAACCGGTGCCAGGTCATGGATGTATGTTTTCACCTTACTGTTATGGGGAGCTATGTTGCTGGCAAGATAAAAGTGCTTGCCCTGTCGGTGAGCTTCATCAATACCGGTTTGCAGGTTGTCCAGCTTGAAGTCATTGTTCCGGACCCGCAGGCTGTATCGGGGTTGTCCGGCATAGACGGCGTCAGCACCATAGGCAAAAGCATAATGCATGTTTTTCAGGGTGCCGGCCGGAGAAAGTAATTCTGGTTTCATGACGTAGTCAGTTATGTGAACGAAATGGCAGATAGTATAGCAGCGGCAAACAGAAGGAACCGTCTGTTATTTGAACAAGGCTGTTATCCTGATCAGGAAATGATGATCCGTAGGGACAAAAAAACCCTCCCAGCAGAGCTGTTAGGGTTTTTTCTCAAACCTATGAAGTTATGCACTAAGGCTTGACTGGATCAAATAGCACCTTTGAGCAAAGGTCTTACTTGATCTTGGCTTCTTTGTATTCGACGTGTTTGCGAACCACGGGATCGTACTTTTTGAAGACGAATTTATCCGGGGTATTACGCTTGTTTTTCGTCGTGGTGTAGAAGTGTCCGGTTTTGGCAGTGGAAACCAGACGAATTTTTTCACATGCGCCTTTAGCCATGATTTACTACGCTCCCGTAGGTTAGATGTTTTGACCGTCAGCCCGCAGATCAGCCAGAACGACATCAATGCCTTTCTTGTCGATAATACGCATACCTTTAGCGGAAACGCGCAGACGAACAAAACGGCTTTCACTCTCTACCCAGAAACGCTTGTGATGCAGATTTGGCACAAAGCGACGACGGGTTCTATTTTTAGCATGGGAAACATTGTTTCCGGTTACCGGGCGCTTGCCGGTTACCTGACAAACTTTAGACATGTTGATGGCCTCTCAACTTAAAATCCAGCCATGAGGCCGGAAATCTTAACTGAATTCAGTTCTTGAAGGGGTAGGACTGTCCGAAAAGAGCGTGAGACTCATGGCAGTTACCCTCTTATGAAAGATTCGGCTTTATAACAGATAACGTCAAAAAAAGCAAGATTGAGGAAATAGGTTGTCACAGGCAAAAAAGTCTGTAAGGTACTATAAACCGGCTGTTTAGAACCGTTTCTCAGCTATGAATAATAACTCTGCTATAGAAACATTTTATCGTTTCGTTGCCGGATTCGCCAGCAGGACTTCCCGACAAACCGTTTTCTTCGATACTATAGACATTTTACCAGATGGCATTCCATTTATGCAGAGGCTTCAAGGCAAGCATATTGTTCTCGGTGTAACAGGCGGTATTGCCGCCTATAAAAGTGCAGAGCTGGTTCGATTGCTCAGTAAAGAGGGTGCTGAGATTAAAGTGGTAATGACTCGGGCGGCCTGTGAATTTATCAGACCCCTGACATTTCAGGCCCTTTCCTGTAATCCGGTTCATCTTGATTTACTGGATACAACGGCAGAGGCGGCTATGGGGCATATTGAGTTGGCTCGTTGGGCGGATATCGTTCTGATTGCACCGGCAACAGCGAATGTCATGGCAAAGCTGGCAGGTGGGATGGCTGACGACCTTTTATCGACACTATGTCTGGCAACTTCTGCGCCCATCTCTATAGCGCCGGCTATGAATCAGAGGATGTGGCGAAATCCTGCCGTGCAGGCAAATCTTGAAAAACTGAAAGCCTATGGTATGCAGGTGCTGGGTCCGGCACAGGGATATCAGGCATGCGGTGATATGGGACCCGGCCGGATGCTGGATCCTGAAGAGATTGTGTCTCTGATGGCAGGCGCTTTTTCCGTTCAGCAACCCTTGGCGGGTAAACATATCATGATTACCGCTGGTGCTACCCGGGAAGAAATTGATCCGGTGCGTTTTATTTCCAATCACAGTTCTGGAAAAATGGGATATCAGTTGGCTTCAGCGGCAGCGACTCTTGGAGCGCGGGTGACATTGGTGAGTGGGCCGGTATCTCTGTCGACGCCTATACAGGTAGAACTCATTAATATCACGTCTGCCCGGCAAATGCTGGCAGCTGTTCATGAAAATATTGAGAACGTGGATATTTTTATAGGATGTGCTGCTGTCAGCGATTACAGGCCTAATGTCGTTCAGAATAATAAGATAAAAAAAGATCCGGGAATGACGGATGAGACATTATGTCTGAAGCTGATACGCAATCCCGATATTATTGCGTCAGTAACCGCTCTGGATCGTTCGCCCTTTGTTGTGGGTTTTGCTGCTGAAACGCAAAATGTTTTATCGTATGCAAAAGACAAATTATTAAGGAAAAGGATGGACATGATCATTGCCAATGATGTGTCTGTGCCGGGACAGGGTTTTTGTAGTGATGAAAATGCAGTCACTGTATTAAGCAGAGAAAAGGATGCAGCAGAAACTGTGGCTGAAATAGCACGGGCATCAAAACAGGAAATTGCTGGACAGATCATGAAGCATGTCTGTAATCGTTACAGAAAATGGATGAACCACCATCAATCAGTAGAGGAATCAACCCTATTATGCTCTCATTAAAGACCAGAATACTGGATACCCGATTGGGTAATGAGTTCCCTTTGCCTGCTTATGCGACCGACGGTTCAGCAGGTATTGATTTAAGAGCCTGTCTTGATCAGGCGCTGGCGCTGGAGCCAGGGCAAACGGAATTAATACCGACTGGATTAGCCATTCATATCGGTGATTCGGGGATTGCCGCAATGATCTTGCCCCGTTCCGGGCTGGGACATAAATATGGGATTGTTTTAGGGAACCTGACTGGGTTGATCGACTCCGATTATCAGGGGCAGCTTATGGTATCCTGCTGGAATCGAGGCCATTCGGTATTTACTATTAATCCCGGGGAACGGATTGCCCAGATGATTCTGGTACCTGTTATTCAGGCAAAGCTTGATGTGGTTGATTCCTTTGAAGAAAGTAACAGGGGTGCGGGAGGCTTTGGTCATTCCGGAAGACAGTAGGCTACGGTTTGTTCTGTTGGAAGCAGAAGGGGGGATGGGCTTTTCTGGTCTCGGATTCTGATGAAGCCTATCTCTGAAAATATAAGGGACAGGCTGTTAAAGCATTACTTTTTTACGTGTATTTTTCTTCGTTATGTGTTTTGTGAAACACATAGGCCGTTATGAACAAACTAGGGTAACTAAATGCCGTATTGATTCCGGTATTGTTCAATGGCCTGTGCGTATTGCATGAAATCATTGTTCGTCCGAACATACTCCAGAAGCTGTTCCAGTTTAATGATGCTGATAACAGGAATATTAAAATCGCGCTCAATTTCCTGAATAGCAGACAGTTCCCCACGACCTTTTTCCTGTCTGTCCATAGCAATAAGAATCGCAGCTGGAATGGCGTCTGTATTCTCCAGAAGCGATATGATTTCCCGTATGGCTGTTCCTGCCGTAATGACGTCATCAATAATAACTGTTTTTCCCTTAAGAGGTGCTCCTACAAACTGACCTCCTTCACCGTGATCCTTGGCTTCTTTACGGTTAAAACACCAGGGGGAATTTTGTTGATGCTTTGTATCCAGTGCAATGGATGTGGCTGTTGCAAGAGGAATGCCTTTATAGGCAGGTCCCAGCAGCAGGTCGAAGGGAACTTTTGCCTCCATAAGTGCCTGTGCATAAAACTGCCCGAGTTTATTCATGGCGTGTCCGGTATTAAACAGACCAGCATTGAAGAAATACGGAGAATGCCGGCCTGACTTCAGTGTGAAGTCTCCAAAGCGGATCACTTGTTGCTGTAATGCGAAACGGATAAAAGCTTCTTGGTTTTGATTCATAATGTAAATAGTAAATTTTGTTTGCTGACGGTATTTTTTTAGCCAAGACTCAAGTCTAGTCAATCTTCACCAACAGGTGAAAAAATATCTGTAAGCTAGTGATTATGCTTTTATGATAAGCGAAAGTGTGCTTTTTGCAGGAAGAGAATACAAGTTTTGAATGAAATAAAATATTTATATCGTGGTTATATTGAGAGGTATCCATCAAGGCTTTTTGAGTTTTTGTGTGGTTTCCTTCAAAGACAAAACCTAAAATAACTGATGATTATCGATAAAATTTGTTCTTGATTTTATATGAACGACAGTGTTTATTTTTGTTTTGTCGTTTTTTTTTGTGGGTATTTTGTAGGAGTTTATAAGGCAAAGACGCATTTATGCGGATAAACAACTAAAATACGACCAGTTATGATTTGCTCCTTGAGTTTTTTCTGTCTTTGTAATGAGTAGAGTAGTAGGCAGGTTTTTAATCTGCGACAGGGATTGGAGAATTGTGAACAGCTGTTGGATGATGAATAACAGTGAGCTGTATGTTATAGAAGAATTTCAGAATGTTATATGCACAGGTCATATTGTTAATGCATTCAGTCAATGTCCAGGGGATGTTTCCAGAGATACGTGCAGTTGAGTGTTGGAATCATTTCTATGCAATAACTTTGCGCCCGGGTATATCTGACTTTGGCAAGGTGTAGTCAATGAGAGTTATTAGTGTTAATTGTGAAGGCATCAAAAGTGCCCGCGAAAATGGTCTTTTCAGCTGGATTCTGGAACAAGATGCAGATGTCGTTTGTTTGCAGGATACACGAGAAGATGAAACGACGATGGAAGCTGACGATAATCAGCTAGGTGGTTATTTTTGTTATGCTTATAGTGGTTATAACAGAAAGTATAATGGTGGTGTTGCTATTTATACCCGTACTGCACCTAAAGCCATTATTAGTGGTCTTGGGTATCCTGAGTCTGATGAAACAGGACGTTATTTGCAGGCTGATTTTGATAAAATAAGTATTGTAAGTCTCTATGTACCAGAGGGATATAATCAGGAAAGTCAGAATTTCAAGTATCGTTTTTTGGATGGGTATGCGCATCAGTTAAACAAGCAGCGTCGTAAAAGGCGAGAGTTTGTAATGAGCGGAACATGGAATATTGCGCACAGAAAAATTGATGTGGCTAACTGGAGAGAGGCAGAAAGTCATTCCGGTTTTCAATCTGCCGAAAGGGCATGGATGGAAGGCCTTTTGGGTGAAATGGGCTTTTGTGATGGCTATCGCGAAATAGATCGTGAATCTGGAAAATACAGCTGGTGGGAAGACGAAAGCTTGAAACAGGAAAATATAGGGCTGCGGCTTGATTATCAGATTGTAACACCAGGTATGAGACATAGGGTTCTTAATGGTGGTATTTATACTGGAAAAGCTTTTTCTCGTCATGCACCAGTCATTATTGATTATGACTGGGAGTTAGGTGTTTGAAATTCATAATGCCTTCTATAAAAGCGTTGATGGTTCTGTAATAATTCTTATGTTTTCATCTAATGAAACAGATAGACGTTATTGTTATTAAACGTCTGTCTGTCTCTTTCTTGAAGTTATATTGGTTAATCTACGTTACCCTTTATTTTTGATGGTTTGCAACTGACTTTTAACCATGCTTCGAATGTCGTCTTCGAAATTGGTTTTTATTGCCACTTTCTGTCCGTTAACAAAGAATGTAGGTGTGGCGTAAATGGCATAATCCTTACCAAGATCCTTAGCGTGCTGAACAAATTGCTCTGATTCTGGCAATGCCATGCATTGAGTAAATGATTTTATATTCAGTTTCAGTTGTTGGGCAATTTTTTCAGGGGAGTTGTTATCCAGGCTGGATTGTTGCTGGAAAGCTAATTTGTTGTAATCCCAATATTTCCCTTGTTGTTGTGCACAGTAGGCTCCTTGTGCCATTAGCGTAGAAACGCCATTTTCATTGCCATCAAGCAAAGGGTAGTCAACGGATACAATCTGTATCTTATCGGCAAATTCTTTAGCTAATTGTTGTAGGGCATCTTTTGCCTGTTTGCAATATACGCAGCGATAATCGGCGAATTCCACCAGTTGAATGACCGGTTTGCTGGAGCCCTTGCTGGGAAACGCGGCAACGTTCATATGAAACATAGGTTTTACCGGTTCCATCAATTTACTACTGAATTTTCCGGTGGCTTTTTGTTCTGCGATCAAAGCCTCCCTTTTTTTCATTATTTCTGTTTGTTCAATGTACTGTTTGATTTGAGCTTTTACATCGTCATAGGATGTATGAATACGGTCTTTAGTTTCTTCGTATAAGCTTTTTATTTGTTCTTCCGTAGCTGGTTTGACTTTTAACAGTTCCGCCCGGACTTCTTCTGTAGCCTTATGCTGCCGCTGTGCCAATTCCTGAATGTATTGTTCCAGTAAAGCTTCATCCAGCAGCTGTTCCTTGCTTTCCTTGGCTTTCATTTCTATGTCGTAATAGGCTTGTTGCAGTGAAGCAGGCAGGTCATCCAGCTTGAATTCTTTGTCTTTCCATGTAAACAGAGAGGAAGATGCGGTATCTTCTCCCATAACAACGCCGGAAAGGCCTGAGAGGCAAAAGGATAGTAACAGCGGTAAAGCAATGATTCTTTTCATAGAGCCCTTATACAGTATTGGGTTATGGCATAAGACGAGCATAGTAACGATTTCACTGATGAATGCCCAGATGTAAATTCAGCAATATCTGATACAAGTTATCTGTTTTTGAGTAACTTGTGCGGGCTATTTTTTTCTAAAAACGTTGTTTTTTATGACCAAAGCGAAGCAATCGTAATGCGTTGGCTGTAACCAGTGCCATTGTACCGGTATCTGCAATGACGGCCAGCCATAAACCGGTAAGTCCCATCAAGGTCGTGATCAGGAAAAGCGCTTTAAAGCCTAGTGCAATCGCAATATTTTGATGGATCTTACTCAACGTTGTACGAGAAAGGGCGATAAGCTCAGGCAGTGCGTTAACCCGGTTATGAATCAGTGCACAGTCAGCCGTTTCTAAGGCGATATCCGATCCGTTTCCCATGGCAATGCCAACGTCAGCCTGTTTCATGGCCGGAGCATCATTAATGCCATCACCTACCATAGCTATGGCAGAATGCTGCCTGAGAGAGATGATGGCTTTCAGCTTCTCATCCGGTAACAGGCCTGCCTTAAAATCCATATTCAGTTGTTTTGCGACAGCGCTGGCCGCTGTCGCATTATCACCGGTTAACATGATGGCATGGACGCCTTGTTGAGCAAGAGAACTAATAGCGATCGGCGCTTCTTCTTTTATGGTGTCCTGAAAGGCAATCAATCCAGCCAGTTGATCATTAATCAGTATAATAGCAACAGTGCAGCCCTGTTTTTCAAGCGCTGACAGAGCGTCATTTGCCTTATTAGCCTGAATCTGGTCGGAACCGTAGCGGGGGGAGATAATAGCTACTTTATTCTGGTTAACAAATCCCTGAATGCCTGATCCGGGCAGGTTGACAATATTTTGCGCAGAAGAAATGGTGGTTTGTTTTTTCTGGTATTCTGCCACGATGGCGTGGGCCAGTGGATGGGTAGAATTGACTTCAATAGCTGCGGAAAAAGACAATAATTGCTCAGGGGTATAACGGTTAAATGCTTTAATAGCATGAACAGTGGGGCGGCCTTGTGTGAGTGTTCCGGTTTTATCGAAGGCGATAACGGATGCATGACCGATTTTCTCCAGGGCTGCCCCTCCCTTGACAAGAATGCCTAGACGGGAAGCCACTGATAGTGCGGAAGTGACGGCAGCGGGTGTGGAAATAACCAGGGCACAGGGGCAGCCGATTAATAACAAAGTCAGTGCCCGGTATATCCATTCTGAGGGGCTCTGCGATAAGAATAACGGTGGAATAGTAGCGGTTAAAGCGGCAAAAATCAAAATGGACGGCGTATACCAGCGGCTGAAGCGATCGATAAACCGTTCTACCGGAGCCTTATTTTGTTCAGCTTCTTCAATTAATTTTATGATGCGGTCGACGGTGTTGTGTCCGGGCTCTGATGAAACCTTAACCCGGGCAACTTGTCCCAGGGCAAGGATGCCGGCCATAACTGCTTCACCTTTAGTGTGCTCTACAGGTAGGGATTCTCCCGTCAATGCGCTTTCATCGAAACTGGCTGAAGTACTTAGCAGAACGCCATCTGCCGGCATTCTTGAGCCGGGAAGTACATCAATCGTATCATCTTTTTGAAGAGTTTCAGCGCGAACTTTACGCCGCTGGCCATCAGAACGGACTAACAGTGCTTCATCCTGCGCTAGGGCCATCAGGTTTTTAACGCCTTTGCGAGCGCTACCGGCTGCCAGTGATTCCAGCTGCTCTCCCAACATGAAAAGAAACAGAACCATGGCTGATTCAGCGCTTTCCCCTAAAAACAATGCACCGATAGCAGCGATGCCCATTAAGGTTTCGATGGAAAAGGGAGAGCCGTTTTTTGCCAGCCTGAATGCCTGCTGCAAAATGGGGATCAGTCCCCATACAGTGGCTATAGAAAATGCTGTAGTACGGAATGACGGCCAGATAATACTGACCAGCCCGGCTACGCAAAGCAAAGCCGTCATCATCATGAGGTCTTTGTCATCAAAAAAACGTTTTAACACGGCTCTCATTCTGCCCTGCTCCTGATTTTTTTTTGTTGTATTCAGGTCCTGCAGAGAAAAACCGGAATTATGAGCAGCCTGTTTAATAGTTACATCAATGTCAGGAATAGGATCCGTCAGTACTGTCAGCTTTTCAGTGGCAAATGCTACCTTGGCGTTCTGTATGCCGGGAATGAGCGATAGCGATTTTTCAAGTTTAGTGCTGCAGGCTGGGCAATCCATGCCTTTTACCAGCCAACAGAAGGTTTTTTGATGGTTGGAAGTTAGATGGGGTAAGGCAGTTTCTGCTTGTTTACCGCTGGCGCATAAGCAGGTTGATGAACCATTACCACAGTGTGATGTGTTCGGGTGTCGAGGTGTTTTCGTGGTGGAAGGACAGTTCATAGTGCGGCTACATATAAATAATAATATATATAAATATATGTTTATATGTATCGGCTGTCAATGCCAGAAACTTTCTATATACCCCAAAAATTTTAAGAAGTTATAAGCAACAGGAGAATACATTTTCGGGATCCCAGGAATACCTGACAACGGGATGCCGAATGCTGCCAATAAAAAAGAAATAGCGGCTTCAAAAATGATGGGTATGCTCGTTTTTTATCGCCAGGGGTTATTGAATGGGTTCCTTTACATGACTGGCAAGATCAAGGATAACGTGCCGGATATGGAAATCCTGAAGGGTATAAAAAATCTGCTTTCCCTGGCGTTCTGATTTTAATACCCGTGCCTCCCGGAGTTGTCGCAAATGATGACTGGTGAGAGGTTGAGACATGCCGCACCGGGCAGAAAGCTGGGCAACGGACTTGGGAGTATCAATACATGCCAGGACCAGTTGCAACCGACCCGCATCACCCAGCAGGTGAAAAATGGAAGCGATATGCCCAATTTCCTGATCATTTAATTCAGGCACCAGTGTGCAGCATGGTTGTTGTTCTGTCATGGTATCTCGGTTAATTGACGATATATTCTGAATAAAAAGATTATTCACTAATCTTGGGTATGATGTCCTGTTGAGGCAAGTGTGAATAACCGTGCAATAGATAAGGGAATTAATATATCCGTCACCGTTAAAGAGCCCATTTTGTTAGCTTTACTTGTCTGTTGCTCCATAGTTTTATTATCCGGAGTCTGTTATCTCAGCGAGTCTGCCGGCTGTTTTGGTATCAAAAGCATCCTGTCACTGTAAATTGTTGGTGGGGCAAGCAAAACTTCGTGAGCTCTTTTAATGAAGGAGATTGCTGCAACAGGGTTGCTGGCAGGCTTTGGTAAATGCGTCTGAGATGTGCCTCAATGGCCAAGTTGAAAACTGGAATGTGCAAATAGTCTGCCAGTCGTATCACAACCCGCGTTTGACCGGTTTTGGCCCGGCTGCTTTCGTTAGCTGAACAGCTGCCATCGGGTGTCCAGCAGATAACAAACCGGGAATAACAGCTGCTGTCATCAGGATCAGCGCCGAGCAGGGCAAATACGCTGGCCATATGCATGGCAATGCCGAATCGGTTTCCCCGGCTGTATAGCATTTCCTGCCAGTATCCGTGAAGGTGATAACGGTCAAATAATGCCATGACTGACATACGTGCACTGCTGTCATGGACATAAACTCCATGATGATTCCCATAAGATGCAGGCTCCAAAAGAAAGCACTCTTGCCTGTTAAAAACAACTCCTGCACTGAAGGATTGATTGATGCCGTCCAGGTTGGATGTCCTTAAGAAATAACTATTCTGGGTCAGGTGTGTTGCTACCAGCTGGCAAAAACGTTTCATAGCCTCTGGTGCTTGCCTGGAACCCACGCCAGTCCAGTACCGCGTCACGTTAGCTCCTTTTGAGAAAATAATCAGGCAGGCACTTTACCACCCCTTGTTTTGCATAAAAATAATTATTATGGGTTGCGATTATTATTTTATTTATGTATAAGTATTATTACTTATTAATGACGGCAGAAAATAACAAGACGAGCCAACATAATAATAACAACGTTAATAAGTGGTATTAGGCCGGATCGATAATACAAATAAAAAGAGATCGGTTTAATCATGGATAGCGACACATTCAAGCCGGATTATTCCGGCTTTTTCATGCCTGCCGAATACCGATGTCTTTTAAATATTGGCTAGTTTATCGTCGGTATGTAGTGGGCTCTGCTACTTTTAGTGAAATGAAAGGTACGGTGAGCAAAGGAGGTATACAGCGGTTGTATGATAGAGATTTAGTGAGTCGGTTGGGGTTTTTCAATAGTTATGGCACTCTGAAAAGTATTCAGTTGTGCTTTTCTATCTTTAATTGGATTAAGCCGTAAACAAAATCAATATGATGACGTTTTCACTGGAATCATTGTATACCTGGCTGACATTTAACAGTCAGTGGCTGGGGTTGATGATTGCTTTTATGGCCATGCTGGAAGCTCTGGCCATTGTGGGTTTTTTTATTCCGGGCATAGCCATCATGTTTGCTTTGGGCGCATTGTGTGGTTCAGGGGTTATGTCACTGGAAGCTATGGTGACCTGGGCGATTATCGGAGCTGTTACCGGTGATGGTATCAGTTATCAGTTGGGGCGCCACTTTCACCACCAAATAAGGGGATGGTGGCCATTCAGTCGTTATCCTCTCTGGATGGATAAAGGAGAGCGATTTTTTCGGGACTATGGTGACCTGAGCATTGCACTTGGGCGCTTTATCGGCCCGATTAGACCGGTTGTACCTGTCGTTGCTGGTATGCTGGATATGCCTCCTCTGCGTTTTTATACCGTTAATGTTTTATCTGCCATTCCATGGGCTATTGCCTATATGATGCCAGGTTATCTGGCCGGGCAATCCATTGTTATGGAAAGAGGCAATAGCATTCCAGTTTTTGTATTGTTGGGCTGCCTGTTCTTTTTTACAATCGGGACATGTCTCATTGTCAACTGGCTGGACAAGCTGCTGAGAAAAAACTGGGTAATACCTTTTGTTGTCGGGATGTCAGCCCTATGCGCTTTAGGTTTTACCGGCTGGCTGGAATGGTTGGGCTATTCAGGGCACTGGCATCGGACTGTTATAAGCTGGATTGCTCAGGCTCGTTTCCCCTATTTATCCGCTGTTCTTGAAGGGATACATGGGATTGGCGGGTTACTATGTTTCTTTACGCTTGCCAGTGTGGTTTTGCTTTGTTCATTATGGCGTCGGGGCTGGAAACCTACTCTTATATGGGGGGGGGTTGGAATTTTTATGTTGGGTACACACGGACTGTTGATGCACAGCACCCAACAGAGTACATGGGGGTATTATCTTGCTGTGTTAGCCGGCCAGCAAGCGTTCCTGTTGTCTTGCTCGGCTTTCCTCCTGTGGTATTTAGCCCTGAGCCTGAGTGCGGGGTGGCCGATGATAAAGCGTATCTTGTTGTTCAGTACAATGGTTGCTGTTGCATCTATTATTGGGCTGGTTAATTTGTGGGAACAGAATGGGTTATTGTCCGGGATGATGGCCGGTATGTTGTTAGCTGTCTTTTGGTTGGCTGTAGGTGTTTTGACTGAGAGGCTATTATTGAGTGAAAAACGTTCCCGAATGATGAAAAGTGCCGCTGAGTAAGTGGACAGAGGTACTTTTTTTCACGGATAGAAAAACGCCAACAGAAAGCTGTTGGCGTCAGTATGAATAAAAACATGTATCAGTGACTGGCTTGGTTACAGCAATTCACTGGCTGTGTTGATGACGTTGTCTACGGTAAAGCCAAAGCGGGCGAACAACTGTTCGGCGGGTGCAGACTCACCAAAGCTGGTCATACCTACTACACGACCGTCCAATCCCACATACTTGTACCAGAAATCAGCAGAAGCTGCTTCAATGGCTACACGGGCAGATACTTCAAGAGGCAGCACCTTCTGTTTGTATTCTGCATCCTGAGCATCAAACACTTCGGTAGACGGCATGGATACGACCCGAATTTTATGGCCTTGTTCCGTGAGAATTTCAGCCGCATTCATGGCCAGTTCCATTTCGGACCCGGTGGCTATCAGAATAAGGTCAGGCAAGTCATCACAATTTTTCAGGATATAACCGCCCCGTGCAATATTGGCCAGTTGAGTTTTTGTTCTTGGCATGCAGGGTAATCCTTGCCGTGAGAATACCAAGGCGCTTGGGCCATCTTTGCGTTCAATGGCATATTTCCAGGCCACGGCAGATTCTACGGTGTCACAGGGACGCCATGTGTTCATGTTCGGTGTTAACCGCAGGCTGGCCAGTTGCTCAACCGGCTGGTGGGTCGGCCCGTCTTCGCCCAGTCCAATGGAATCATGGGTATAGACAAAGATGTTGCGTTGTTTCATCAATGCAGCCATTCGCACGGCATTACGGGCATATTCCATGAATATCAGGAAGGTAGCGCCATAAGGAATAAATCCACCGTGTAAGGCGATACCGTTCATAATGGCGCTCATACCGAATTCACGGACGCCATAGTGAAGGTAGTTGCCCTCGGGATGCTCTTTACTGATGGATTGAGATCCGTTCCAGATTGTAAGGTTTGATCCGGCCAGGTCCGCAGAGCCGCCCAACATTTCTGGTAGGGTGGAGCCATAAGCGTTCAGCGTATTCTGGGACGCTTTTCGGCTGGCTACTTTTTCACATTTTTTCTGGCATTCCCGGGCATACCCCATGGCTTTTTCAGCAAAGTCTGCAGGCAACTCACCATTGAGGCGACGCTTTAGTTCAACGCTTAACTTCGGATAAGCCGTAGCATAAGCTGCCATTTCCTGATTCCATTGTACTTCCTGAGCCTCGCCTTTTTCCTTGTTATTCCAGGCACTGTAGATGTCTTCAGGAATTTCAAAGGCACCGTACTTCCAGCCCAGCTGTTCCTTAGTAAGACGAATTTCCTCATCGCCCAATGGTGCTCCATGGCAGCTTTCCTTGCCGGCTTTGTTAGGAGAGCCAAACCCAATAGTCGTCTTGCAGCAGATCAGGGAAGGTTTTCCGGTTTCTCCGCGGGCTTCTTCAACAGCCTGCTTGATGGCTTCCGGATCATGGCCGTCAATATTACGGACAACGTGCCAGTTATAAGCCTCGAAGCGTGCAGGAGTGTCATCGGTAAACCAGCCTTCCACTTCCCCGTCAATGGAGATGCCGTTGTCATCATAGAACGCGATCAGTTTACCAAGGCCCAGTGTGCCGGCTAGTGAGCAGACTTCATGGGAAATGCCTTCCATCATGCAGCCGTCACCTAAAAATACATAGGTATGGTGATCGATGACATTATGCCCTTCGCGGTTAAACTGTGCTGCCAGAGTTTTTTCTGCGATGGCCATACCAATGGCATTGGCAATTCCCTGGCCCAGTGGTCCTGTGGTGGTTTCTACGCCCGGAGCATAACCGTATTCAGGATGGCCGGGAGTTCTGGAATGCATTTGACGGAAATTTTTTAATTCATCGATCGGCAGGTCATAGCCACTTAAATGGAGCAATGAGTAAAGCAGCATGGAACCGTGACCGTTGGAAAGAACAAAACGGTCACGGTTTGCCCACTGAGGGTTTCCGGGATTATGGTTCAGGTAATCGCGCCAGAGAACCTCGGCGATATCAGCCATACCCATAGGGGCGCCGGGATGCCCTGATTTTGCCTGTTGTACAGCATCCATGCTGAGTGCACGAATGGCATTAGCCAACTCACGACGGGAAGTCATAACGATTAAAGCTCCTGACAGTCAGGTCAACTTGAAATAGCTGCCATTGTAAACATTGGATGGTTAAAACGAAAATGACTTTCACGGCTTTTTCTTATATTACTTTTTTCCCCGGACTTTAAAGCTCTGGCCGCTACTGGCTAATACCTATATCAAAAAGTTTTGATATAGATTTTAATACTTGTTACAGTACTTTTCGACGTATTTGTCCGGACAACTACCTTGGTACCTATGAATGTTATGGAACTGCTGGCTCATCTGGGTAAGTCGATGGGGGATCCGTTACGCTTGCAAATATTGAGAGTGCTGAGTACGGAATCGCTGGGTGTACTGGAATTGAGTGCTGTTTTTTCTGTGCGGCAACCGGCCATGAGCCATCACCTTAAAGTCTTATTATCCGCAGGTTTAGTGGTTACCCGTAAAGAAGGCAATACGGTCTTTTATCGTCGTGCTTTGCCTGTAGCGGGAAGCGCTACAGAAACAGTGACGCAGGCATTGTTTGCTGTTTTGGATAAGACACCGATAACCGCAAACACAGAAAAGCAATTAAATAATATTCGTCTTCAGCGTGCCGAACGATCCCGACAATTTTTTATTCGATACGCGGAAGCTTTTCGACAGCATCAGGAACTGATCGCTGAGCATTCCCTGTATGCTGATTGCCTGATTGATATGATTAAAAAGACGGATTTTCCGGAAAACGACCAAGCTATGGAAGTGGGTCCCGGAAACGGCCTTTTCCTGACTTCACTGAGAAATTTTTTCCGGAACGTCTGCGCAGTGGATAATTCTGAGGTGATGCTGGAGCGCTCGAGGCAACACATTGAGCAGCAGAAATTAACCAACATCACCTTATTTTTAGGTGAAATCGGTGACATCACAGACAATGAACCGCGATTCGATTGCATTGTCGCCAATATGGTGTTGCATCATGTTTCGGTTCCCTCTTCTATTTTTAAATATGCAAGGCGATTGCTGAAACCTGGCGGAAGCTTATTGATCAGTGAACTGACACAGCATGATCAGGATTGGGTGAAAACATCCTGTGGCGATGTCTGGCAAGGGTTCAGTACAGAAGAGTTGGATCTTTGGGCCAGCCGGGAAAGATTAGAAAAAGGGCAGTCCCAATACCTGGGGTTGCGTAACGGGTTTCAGGTTCAGGTCAGGCGCTTTTATCGGGCTGTCTGAATATGGGTTATTAACAGGGGTGTCCAGATCCCTTTTGTATGAATGAGGCATGTAAAGTTATGGCAGATTATACGCTGTTTACATCGGAATCTGTTTCCGAAGGTCATCCCGATAAGATTGCAGATCAGATATCCGATGCAGTGTTAGACGCCATGCTCAAGGATGATCCTGAATCCCGTGTGGCGGTGGAAACACTGGTCAAGACCGGTTTGGTTATTGTAGCCGGAGAAGTGCGTACCAGTACCTATGTGGATATTGAAGAATTGGTTCGTCACGCGGTGATTAACATTGGCTATGATCGGGGGGAGCTGGGCTTTGATGGTGCCAGTATTGCTTTCCTTAACGCGATTGGTAAACAATCTGTGGATATCAGTGTGGGTGTTGACTATTCCGCTGACCGGGAGCAGGGAGCAGGTGATCAGGGGCTGATGTTTGGGTATGCCACCAATGAAACGTCTGTATTGATGCCGGCACCTATTTATTATGCGCATCAGCTGGTAAAACGTCAGGCTACCCTGCGTAAAAATGGCACCTTATCCTGGTTGCGTCCTGATGCAAAAAGTCAGGTGACGCTGCGCTACGATAATACTGGGAAGGTGCAGGGTGTTGATGCGGTTGTGTTGTCCACCCAGCATGATGAACACATTAACCACGCAGACTTGGTGGAAGCCGTACGGGAAGAAATCATTAAACCGATCCTACCCGCTGAGTGGTTGGATGAACACACGAAATACCATATTAATCCAACGGGCCGTTTTGTTATTGGTGGTCCAGTGGGCGATTGCGGCGTGACAGGCCGGAAAATCATCGTGGACACTTACGGTGGTATGGCACGCCATGGCGGGGGTGCTTTTTCCGGTAAAGACCCGTCTAAGGTGGATCGTTCAGCTGCTTATGCCTGCCGTTATGTCGCAAAAAATATTGTGGCTGCGGGATTAGCCGACCGTTGTGAAATTCAGGTTTCTTATGCCATTGGTGTGGCAGAACCCACATCCATTGCCGTTAATACCTTTAGTACCGGAAAAGTAGAAGAAGCACAGATTATTCATTTGATCCGTGAACATTTTGATCTGCGACCAGCCGGGATTGTTGACATGCTGAACCTGAAGCGACCTATTTATCAGGCGACTGCTGCTTATGGGCATTTTGGCCGTGAAGAAGATAATTTCACTTGGGAAAAAACAGATCGAGCCGAGAGTTTGCGTCAGGCAGCAGGAATATAAATAAAAGACATCGGCTAATATACTAAAAAGCGAACTTTTAGTTCGCTTTTTTTATGGTTGTGTGTTTATAAGGATAGTTACTACTGTTTACAGTAATCGTTGTTCAGGCGTTTACTACTGATATTTTTTGTGGGAAAGTCCGCAATACACTTCAATCGGCGTCTGGAGTCATTCCATGAAAAAACAACAACACTTTGATTACCTTGTGATTGGTGGTGGTAGCGGTGGCATCGCTACAGCAAATCGTGCAGCCCTTTACGGTGCCCGCGTTGCATTGGTGGAGGCAGGACCTCTGGGGGGAACCTGTGTGAATGTGGGCTGTGTGCCCAAGAAAATCATGTGGTATGCCGGACAAATTTCTGATGCCCTGCATTACGGGGGAGATTATGGTTTTTCAGTTAATACCGATGAAATAATCAAAACGTTTGACTGGAAACGTCTGGTGGATCATCGGCAGGCTTATATAGAGCGGCTTCACGGGCTCTATGAGAAAGGCCTTAATAGTAACAACATTACTTTATTAAAAGGCTTTGGCCGTTTTGTTGATGGTAAAACCGTTGAAGTGAATGGCGAAGAATATACAGCAGATCACATTACCATTGCTGTGGGCGGATATCCGATCATTCCTGATGTTCCCGGTGCTGAATATGGCATTGATTCTAATGGTTTTTTTGAGCTGACACATCGGCCTAACCGGGTAGCTGTAGTAGGTGCCGGTTATATTGCCGTTGAGCTATCGGGCATGCTTCATGCGCTGGGTAGTGAAACTCACTTGTTAGTCCGAAAACAAAAACCCCTGCGAAATTTTGATGGTATGTTATCGGATTCACTGGTTGAAGCTATGACTCAAGAAGGACCTACCCTTCATACCAGAGCCATACCTTTAAAGGTAGTAAAAGAACCGGACAGCAGCTTAACCTTGCATACAGAAGATGGCCGTACATTCAATGTGGATTGTCTTATCTGGGCTATTGGTCGTTCACCCAATACAGCAGGTTTGCAACTGGATGCAGCGGGTGTTGAAATAGATGAACGCGGCTATATTCCTGTGGATACATACCAGAATACCAACGTATCCGGAATTTATGCGGTGGGTGATAACATTGGGAAAATTGAGTTAACACCTGTTGCTATTGCTGCAGGTCGCTGCTTGTCTGAACGGTTGTTTAATGATAAACCAGATGAGCATCTTGATTATACTAACGTTGCGACGGTAGTTTTCAGTCATCCGCCTATAGGAACGATTGGGTTAACGGAAGCAGCTGCTAGAAACAAACTGGGCGATGATCAGGTTAAAGTGTATACCAGTCAGTTTAATGCTATGTATACAGGAATAACCCAATATCGTCAGCTGAGCAGGATGAAGCTGGTGGTTCGTCAGTCGGATGAGAAGGTTTTGGGTATCCATACCATAGGTTATGGTTCTGATGAAATAATGCAGGGATTTGCAGTGGCATTAAATATGGGAGCAACAAAAAAAGATTTGGATAATACCGTGGCCATCCATCCTACCAGTGCAGAAGAGCTGGTTACTATGAGATAATATTTTTTAAATGAATTTTTTAGGGCATTTCTTCAGGATTGCCCTATTATTCTAATAAATTTTTTTGTCTTGCTGTCAGGTGGTGATTAGTATATGAAGAATAAAATATTCTCGTATTTTATTCTGTTATTATTAGTTTGTAGTCCGTATTGTCTGCCTATCTGTTTTACTGACTTACAAAAACAAATTCTTACTTTGGTTAACC
>NSIT01000034.1_pt1 | contig 23166 bp, 19 predicted proteins | sample 1450681 | NCBI WGS metagenome assembly NSIT01 (sample SAMN07455404, study PRJNA386592) | invertebrate metagenome | isolation source: Endozoicomonas-like sequences binned from scallop gill tissue | host: Pecten maximus | place: United Kingdom: Lyme Bay MPA | collected 2013-06-01
ATAATTCATTGTACAATTGTCACAAATAAGTATTTAAAAACAAGAGCGTATGATATGAATTATCCGGTGTTTTTTATTTTATTGACTGTTGAATTTTTAACAAACTCTGTTGTTTATGCACATTTTTTGGATGATGTAGAAAAATTACCTGAATTCGCAAAGAATGATCGTATTAAAGAGATTCTAAAAGAAAAAACTATACTAAAAAAAAATAACATGTTTGATGAATTAAAGGTATTCTATGAAGATTTTGAAGAAGAATATACAAGACGAAATATAGATTTCTGCGATTGGGTTGGTTGTGAATATTTAGAAAAAAAACTGGAAGGTTATCTAGATAGAGACTTGATAGATAAAATACTCTGTCGACCTGATTTCTATCCTGTTATTGCGGCACAACTAAGAGAAAATAAAATATTAGGCACTGGTAATAGGGCATCCCGTATAATTGAAAAACATCCTTCCTGTGATCGCCTTGTTTATTCTGTATCAAAAGATGGTTATAGCATTGCTGTAGTTGATGAAAATAATCCTAGAAATGTTTGTATAACAAACACAATTGGAGAAACGGTAGCAAGAATTTTTGGAAGTAGTAACGCTAGCGTTTCTAGTATCACTTATTTATCACCTTATGAAAATTCAGGAAATTCTGATAGATACGAAGATAAAAGCTATATGAAACAGAAAATTTTAATTAGTTATTCTAATGGAACAGGATTCTTGCATACCGGCAATTCAGGTGTATTTTTGAGTGGGGGAGATGTAGTGAAGTATATATCACAAGTAGATGATTCTGATTATATAAAATTTACGAATAATCAGAGCGATCATGATAAAAATATGTTAGCTATGGTAAATGATAAAGTGTTAGTTACATGTTCTTTTGTAGTTGATAAATGGTCGTATGAATCGGATATGAATTTTTTTATTAGAAAATACGAAAGCAAAATTAAACAGATAGGATTTTTAAGAAAGCACCATGTATTGTTATGCAAAGAATCCAATGGGTACTTACATTTGATAAATCTATTAAACAATAGAGTGCGAAATGCTGATATAAATCAAGCAAAGTATTCTGCATTTAACTTTGTAGACGGGCATTTTATTGGAGCGTTTGATGGAAAAATTATTATCCGAGGATTCGTAGAAAAAAGTAAATTTTCTATTACTCATGAACAGCCAGTCAGCTGCCTCTGTTATGACGAGTTGAAAGGCTGGCTGGGAATCGGTTTTACCGATGGATCTATACAAATATGGGAGAATGAACGAGATGCTTATAGTAAAAAAAATGAAACAACACAATTAAAATACAAACAAATTGTTTCCCTACCTCGATTACCAGAAACTAGGGTTCAGAAAGTGCTACAGATAGCTTTTACTTATTCAGCTTGGATAGCCATTGGTTTAGAAGATAATACGGTTCATCTTCGCAGTGCCGAAGAGAGATCGAATGAATATTTTGAAGTTATTCAGGTTTCAGAATTGAGTAATGATGCATTCATTGAAGAGTTGCGTTTTTTACAGAACAATACTGTATTGATGATCCGTGATAGTGATCAAAAATTGTATTTTTATGACTTATATATGCCTAAAAGTAAAGCTGGCTCTAAATCTAGAGGTGTTAATACTGATCCAGTACTTAATGTGTGTTTAGATACAAGCAATAAACGCAAAAGGCTTCCCTGTTTAGATATTACGCAAAGCCCTTCTCCCAACAAAAAGTGTAAACCTCCCCAAAATAGAGGCATTCCAAATCAGAGTTCTCCCACTACACTGACAGCAACGGAGAATAATGATGAAAAAATCACGTTATAGCGAAACCCAGATTGTTAAAATCCTGAAAGAGGTCAAAGCAGGTCGTTTGGTTAAAGAGGTTTGTCGGGAATACGGCATTTCTGATGCCACCTATTACAACTGAAAATCTAAATACAGCGGCATGGACGCTTCTGACATCAAGCGGCTGAAAGACCTTTAGGAAGAGAACCGGCGGCTCAAACAGATAAGAGAAGGCGAAATAAAAGGCGTTTACCCAGCCGAAATCCCAAGCCGTTGTGTCAGCCGGCGATGATCAATCAATGTGGGTCTATGGATTTTTTGAGTGACTCCCTGATGTGTTATTCAGAGAAATACCGAGTGGCAGAAACTCTGGTTTAGACTGTCCCTAAGAAAGGGAAGGTTACAATTACACTAATACGTATTACACATAAAAAAACGCTTCCTGCAAAGCAGAAAGCGTTTTTCATCACCTAACTAAAAGGTGTCTTCCTTAGAAAACGGTCTGATCATCGACTTCTGTCGTCAAAGCCTTCAGAGCTTTTTCAATCAAAGTGGTTCTCAGGTTTTTCTCTTCCACAGCATCCAATTTAGGGTTACCCAGTGGATGAGGAATGGCAACCGCAGGAATAATACGGTTGGCACCTACTGTTTTAGAGATAGGTACTACTGTTGCAATATGAACAACAGGCATCACTTTCTCGATTTCTTTCACCATCGTTGCACCGCAACGCGTACAAGTTCCTCAGGTGGAGGTCAGGATGGCAGCAGTCACCCCAGCCTTTTGCAGTTTCATGGCAATTTCTGCACCAAAGGCTTTTGAGTTGGATACGGAAGTACCGTTACCTACAGTGGCATAATAGGTTTCATACAACTTGCCAATCTTGCCTTCTTTTTCCATCTCACGAAGAACATCCACTGGCAGGACGCGGTTCGGGTTGGTATTGCAGGCAACCGGGTCATAACCGCCGTGAGCGGTTTCATGACTTTCTTCCGTCAGCACGTCAATGCCTTCCAGACTGTACTCACCGTATTTAGAGGCACTGGAAGATTCAATGTGATCTGGGTTGTGCTTGGGCACAACACCACCAGAAGTCACCAGAGCAATAGTTGCAGTACTCAGGTCTTTTACAGCAGGCTGTGGCGGCACACGGTCAAATACAGGCATCGGGTATTCAGTCTTGAATTCCTGACCGCCTAACTTGGCCAACAGCATATCCACGGCACGTTTAGCACCACGTTCTTCAGCGAACTGGTTCACACGCAAGCCTCGAGGCATATAGCCTTCTTCTTCCGGTGTACCCAGTTTTCCTTCTTTCTCTATGAACGCAGTAACCAGTTTTACCATGGCAGGAATCGCTTTACGCATACCCGCTGCACTGTTGCTGGTTTCAATCATATAAGAGTAATTGCGATACAGCTCGTAACCCGGGTTTTCAGGATACATACCGGTAATCGCAGGGATACCCAGTTCATTAGCTACTTCACCCACTCTACCGCAGGCCATCCCATAACGGCCGGCATTAAAAGCAGGTCCTGCAACCAACAGATCAGGTTTTACGTTTTCAAGAATTTCTCGGACGCCCTGACTGGCTTCAGCTTCATTCTCATTGAAGTAGGAATCGCCACAAATAATGGTTTTGACAATTTCTGCTTTTCCTGACAGTCCTGCGGCAATTGCCCCGCCTGGACCTACAGGGCCATCAACCAATTCGATCGGCAGGTTAGCAGCTTCTTCACCGCCCTTCTGTCCGAAGAACTGGTTAATGTAATGAACAATCCTGATGGTCATGATTTGTTCCCTTGTTAAAATTCGGTCAATCGTTAAACGTTTTTTTAACCTGCAATGGATGTCAGGTTATGGAAGCCCAGCTCATTCGTTGCGCCGATGATAGCCTGGATTTCAGTCCGGATGCTGCCGTCTTCATGAAGGCTGCCGTCGAATCCCCCGGCAATAATGTCAGCAAAACTGTCATGACCAATCACTTTATCCATAGCGGGCAGGGTGATCAGCGCATTGGCATTACCGTTACTGATCACGGCATTCCCTTTAGGGTTAGAATCAGCCAGTGACTGACTTTCACCCATTTGTCCGGCGTATTCATCAGTCAGCAATACAGTTGTAATGCCGGCATCTTCCAGTTTGGCGCAGTTCATCATCAGGTCAGCATCAGGGTTACCGAAGCCTTCTTCACTGACAATGGCAGCATCCAGGCCCAGCTGTACAGCCAACTTGGTCACAAAATTAGAAGAACGCTCTTTATCCACTAAGGTCACGTTTTCATTGGTGACAATAACACCCATGAAGTTAACCGTTTTACCGTGCTGCTTATACAGTTCGGAAATGATCGGATCATTTTCGTGAACATAAGTTGGGTTCTTATCGCAGGCGGATACGCAGTTGCCACTTAAGACAGCACCGTCCAATACTTCTGTTGGATACAGAACAGTAGGACAAATGGTTTTAGCGTCCAGACCATACAGATAGCTGTCGTGTAACAGTCCCTGACTCTGCAGCATATAAACGTAACCGACTTTAGGCAGTTCCGGATATTGTTGGGCCTGTTCGATCAGCGGTTTGGTTTCAAAAGTTTCCACTTCATCAGGAGTGGCTTCTTTTGCCAACTTGCCGATCCAGTTAGCAGATTCCAGACCAACTAAACGCAGGATAGCTTCATGTTCATAACGATCACAGGTGTCGTCTACTTCACAGGTTATTACCAGGTTCTGTGTTTTACTGAAAGGCGTGTATTCTGCAGCAGGGCCACTCATATCAATGATGCCTTCCTGGAATCCAACGATACGGCCTGCTGTTACTACAGCCATTCCTTTCAGGACGTGTGTACGTCCTTCGCCCAGCATTTCGGCTTCGCCGGAACGACGTCCGCCAAAGATAATGCCTTGACCCTCTACTTTAACGCGGGGCTCGATCACGTCTTTAACAGGCATGATACGGGTTTTTTCCCCTGGCAAAGCAATATTCAGTGCAACTTCTGTGATTCGGTGATCCAGACCGCGAACGAATTCAATCAACGCTTCACGGTTAATCTGGACACGACCGTTAGAAAGAGTGGTTTCGTCGCCGAAAGCCAGCTCCTTCACACGGATATTACCGATCTCAAGTTTCATTAATGTCTCCTGAGCCTTAGATAATCGCTGTTTTTCAACAGCATCGCTTTTTTTATAAGGGCCGGAGTCTAAACTCCGACACAAATTCCATTCACTCAATCAGAACAGTCAGGCAATGTATTCCGCTTCTGCCAGAATCACGCGAGCCTGTTCCAAATCTTCTTTTGCTACCATAATAATCGGGCCGGTACAGCCCATTCCGGTTTTGGCAAATACCTGTTTGCGCCACAACACATCCCGAGCCTCTTCAATTTCCAGGATATCAATGCCGCCAATATCACTTTCGGTAATTTTCTCGGGTGGTGCCTTGACGGTTTCAGTCTCTTTTTCAGCAACAGACTTAGGTTTCAACTCTTGAAGAACGTCATCCAATCCAGCATCACGTGCGGCTTTTAATTCACGACGGTATATATCAGGCAACTGCCCTTTAGCAGCATCTGCAATCAACCGCATAGCACCGGCAATAACAGGGGCACCGGATGCACGGGAAATAATGCTAACTAAACGTTTTGCTTCTTCGCCAACACCTGGTCCGTAACCGTATCCCTGAGATTCGTAGCTTCCGCCTGTTGTGAAAGCAGAGAACATCTTCATCAACAGATTACCGGTCAGGCTGTCCATCACCATGACATCCGGTGTACCTTTAAGCAGGTCATTACCCCGCATCAGGGCTCCGCCATCGGCACGGGATGATTCAGTGAAGCGTAAGTCATAACCGTTAGCGATCAATTTACGCAGTGCTCTTTCCACCACAGCGGCGCCTTCAACATTCAGGATGCCTACAGTAGGTTCACTAATGCCGGAAGCCTTGGCCAGAGCAACACCGGCCAGAGCATTTTTCACCATAGCCAGGTTACGTTGGGTATCACTGGTGCCGGTTGTGGTGGCAATAATCATTTCCCGACCGTTACCAGGAGTCACCACTTTACCTACTGTACTGACACCCAAAGGGAATCCGTAATGCAAGGTCACGCAGCCATCGATCTTGCCTTCATCCAGCAACTGTTCCATAACTTGATGACACTCATGAAGACCTGTTGCCTGATGCAGTTCAAAAGGTGCATCTTCTGCATTGCCGATCAGTACCGGTTCAATATCTGCATTTTGTCGTGCAGCCATAACGGCAGCACGAATCAATTCCTGTTCGCCGTGTTCGCTGTCACTCAGCGTCAGCCCGATGCGCAATTTGCGCCCGAACTGGCCACTGACCAGCCCTTCGGCCATGTCAGTGAACGCACCGGCTAATGCTTCATTAAGCTTTGCCATGATGCTTACTCCTGCTCGCCTTTAGCCATCAGACGGTCAGCCACTTCTTTCATGGCTTTTGCCACCAGTTGACGAGCTTCATTAGAATCAAATCCTGATGATTTTTCTTCCAGTCCCGGATTCTTCTGAACCAAGGTGCTCATACCATCAAACTGATTAGTCATCCTACCCAGGAAAAGACTACCTTTTCCGACCAGCATAAAGTTCTTGATGGTGGCATTGAGAATGGCTTCACGACCATGACCAAGGAAAGGAATGCCGGATGGAATGTGCCCCTGAGTCAGGGCATAACCGGGCATGCCGTGTTCTTTGACGAAGTTCATCAGTTCCTTGCGTTCCAGCTGACCTTCTTTGACAGCCAGTGCTGCAATCATTTTATAGTTCGCTTCAGGAACGTTTCCTGCACCGGCCGGTTTGGTGATTTCCGGGTTCTGCATTTCTGTGGCAAACTTGTCTACCTCAGGAATAGTGATACCACCGCGTTTCAGAGGCGCTGAAATCAGGCTGGTCATAACTGCTTGAGGAGATGAACCGGTTCCGATGGTATGACGTCCTACCACATCGGTATTAATAATCGGGTTAACCCCGTCGTTTTCACCGATCATGACAGCAAAACCTGCCAGAGAATCTTCCAGAGCCGGTTGGCCTTTTTTCACGTGGTCTTTACTGTTCATGGCCAGTTTTGCCAACGCACCACCTGCCAGAACGAGGACGTTGCGGAATACACCGCTTTTTACCAGAGCCGCAGCATGAATCACAGCGTGGGTCGGGCCGGCACAGAATCCACGCAGATCAATACCGGTCGCGTTATCACAGCCGGACATTTCTGCAATGGCTTTTGCAAAGTTACCGCCACCGCGCTGTTTGTCGTCACCGCAAGCTTCTTCTGAACACTCAATGACATAATCCACAGTGCTCAGATCCATGCCCTGATGAGTCAGGTGACGTGCAGCCAGAACAGCAGACGCTTTCAGGCTCAGGTTTTCCAGCATAATATGAGCGCTGAGGTTTTCATCCTCATCGTGGGCACGTTTTACGCAACCCACCAACTCACCTTCCATAATCAAAGGCATAGCAACATGTTCTTCACACAGGGCATGCATTTCCTGTGCAGACATCGTGCCACTCGTTTTCAACTGTATAGTATTCAGTAACGGATGCTGGCTGAGCAATGTATTGGCATGCTCAGTAAACTCAGGCGTCAGCTTCACCAAATCAAAAACATCAACATATTTGATCAGAGCGAAAAATTCATCCTGAGGCATGATTTCGCCATGACGACCAAACCGTTCGGTTTTTGATACTTGTTCAAACCAGGGAGTGGGGATAGCTTCCAGTTCTGCCGGCGTGATATTACCGATATAACACTGATTAGCAGGATAAGAAACCACATCCGGAAATGGGCGCAAATGCTCTTTCAGTGCAGAAAGATATTCGTTGTTGTTATGTATTTTGGCCTGAGCCGGCGTTGCCCCAAAAGGAACAAAATCCGGCGTATGTGCAATAATATAACTTGCACCTTTAATAACGGGATAGTTCACGGCAAAACTCCCTGATAGCAAACCGCAGGGGAATTCAATAAGTTTTGTATTCCCGGGGAGATATTCTTATTCAGCTTTATAGACGTTAAAAACGCACTTCTTTAAAGCTACCCAAAATTCATTGATTGCTTCACAGTTTGCCGTTATTGCACAGGTTAACGAGTCGACCGGGGCCTTTCCTTATCCAAGCTGGCGTAAGAAAAAGTGCGCCCGGTGCCCACAAGTTAACACTTATGCAATACCGGGCTTATGATCAACCGAGAAATTGACAATATTTCTCGCGGTATTCTTTTACCTCAGTGGTAATTTCATCCACCGGCATGACCATTTCCATCATTCCGACTTGTTCTTCGTAAACCTCGGGATTGACTTCATCCTTAATCTCGGGTTCCACGATGTGATATACACGAAGTCCCAACTGGACTCCGGCCAATGGTCCTGCAAAAGTCGGGTCGCCGTTTGTTACGGTTTCAGCTGCCAGGCCTGATGCCTCGGCTTCTGATCCGCCAAGAACAACTACAATGTTCTCAGCACCGCATTTTTCGGACAATTCCTTGACCCGCTTTTGATTTTCAAGATCCATTGCGCCTGCGCTGGTTCAGACGAAACACTCGGTGGTGCTGAAGACGATTTCTGCACCGGCAGTCTTGACGCATTCTTCAATGGCCTGACCTGGTACACCGTCGCGATCACCGAGTATTACGACTTTTTTACCTTCTAGCATGGCTAAGAAACCTTAAAAAAGCGTAATAAGCGATTACTTACGTTTTTAACAAAACATACATGTCTCATTAAAAACCCCTAATTGACGTTTCCACGCCACTTTCTTAACAACGGGGACCCTATTAATAGGAACTCTGTTGCCAAAAATCTTTCCGGATTGCCTGTGCGCTCAAATACAAACGGTATTTAAAAATCATCAGGCAACCGATCTACATTCTTAATGAAGATGCTTCTTGATAGCTTCTTCGATCTGGGAAGCGTCTAATTCTTCACCAGACAAGTGTTCAATTTTTTCGCCGTCTTTATAGAACACAATGGAAGGCAGACCCATCACGCCCTGTCCCATAGCAACACGACGATTGCCTTTAATGTTCAGCTTGGCGAATTTTAAATCGTCTTCATAACGTTCAGACAAAGCCATAACATCAGGCATCAGTTCCATGCATCGACCACAGGTTTCACCCCAGAAGTCCACCATAGCCAGACCTTTACAGTCTTTAATTTCCTGTTCGAAGTTATCTTTACCCAGTTCAATCATCGTATTTTCCTTTTAGCAGGTTGCAGAACATAACAATGATGTTCTTATTGCCATTATTCAGAACAATGACTCAAGCACATCAGCCGTTGGAGCATTTAGGCGTGACTGTGGCTCGCCATCGCGGAAACGGATAATGGTCGGAATTTCTTTCACTTCATACCGGTCGGCAATATTCCGACTTTTATAGGTATCGATGGTGACCAGCTGAACGCTTTTCTTTTCAGCTACGGTTTCCAAACTGGCCATGAGATCCATGCCTTTCTTATCCAGCGGATTCCAGAACATCACCAAAACTTCGTTTTTTGCTTCCAGTACAGACCGACTCCAATGTTCTTCTTCTGTGATATAACGCTCTGCTGCAACCGCCGCAATAGCGCCATCACTGGCTGCTGTTACCACCTGCCTTAACCATTTATCATTTACATCCCCGGCACCAAAAACACCGGGCATACTGGTCGCCATTTTGTCATCAACCTTGATGTAACCGTGGTTAAGCTCTATGACGCCATTAAGGAATTCAGTATTCGGTACAGTGCCTACAAACATAAACACACCGTCGCATTCCTGTTCGGTAACTTCACCAGTTTTCAAGTTCTTGATGCGAACCTTATTAACCAGTTCATCGCCACAAATTTCATCAACCACAGAGTTCCAGATATAACTGATTTTGTCGTTTTCCAGAGCCTGTTCCTGAGCCGTACGATCAGCATCCATGACGCCTTCTTCGTGCAGCACGACCATCCGGACACTGTTCACAAATTTCGTTAAGAATACGGATTCTTCTACGGCGGTATTACCGCTGCCTACGACAACGATGTCCAGATCTTCATAAAACTCGGCATCGCAGGTAGCGCAATAAGACACGCCTTTTGCGGTAAATTCACGCTCGCCCTTTATACCCAGTACCCGAGGATTTGCACCGGTAGCAATAATGACCGATTTTGCCTGATAAGTTTTTCCGTCTACCGTAGTAATTTCTTTAGTGAAGCCATCAGGCATCATTTTAAGATTGCTTACCATGCCCCGCTGAAACTCAACACCGAATTTATCGCAGTGAGCACGAAAATTGCTCATTAACTCGGGACCAGTGGATTGAGGTGTGCCGGGATAATTTTCCATTTCAGAGGTTGTTGCACACTGGCCGCCTGTCTTGGCTTTTCCTTCCAGCAGCAATGTTTTCATTTTGCCGCGAGCACAATAAACACCGGCTGACAATCCGCCAGATCCCCCACCGACAATCACAACATCATAAAGATCAGTCATGCTCTTACCACCCAGTTGAATTCCGTTTCACTGACGTTTCACGGAAACTGCCTATAAAAGGTAACCCATCGTTGAATACAGCGAAATCAATTACAAAATCACCAGTAATAACACAATAAAATCCACTGGCTATGCATACATCAATCCGTGCACATAACGACATACAACAGTATCACTACATTTTGATAGGTTAAATAATGCCAATCACTGTAACTGGGTACATATCATGCACTGTGGACTTTTTCTGTTTATTGATTTAAAACAACTTTTCCGTACAAAAAATGACAGACATGTTTTTTTTCGTTATCCGACGATAATACGGTGTAAAAACAAGAACAATTCATAATTATCATTTTTTTTACTAAATCTTATTAAAATGATCAGGAAATACAGATCATTAATTAATCCTCTTACTATCCAAATAAAAAAAACGCCTTAAAGAAAAAACTTCAAGGCGTTCAAAAGATAACAATGTCTCTTGATGGTTTATAAGGATGCTAATGCCTGATCCAGATCCAGTAGAATGTCTTCACAGCTTTCCAGCCCAACAGACATCCTCACCAATCCATCACTGATACCAAAGGCCTTGCGCTCTTCTTTTGTATACGCTGAATGGGTCATGGAGGCAGGATGTTCAATCAGTGATTCTGCATCTCCCAAACTAACAGCAAGAGTAACCAGCTTAAGACTGTTCATCAGTTTAATACCATCAATTAGTCCACTTTTCATCTCAAAGCAAACCATTCCCCCACCTTTTTGCATCTGTTTTTCTGCTAGCCGGTATTGCGGATGAGAAGGCAGCCACGGATAATGAACCGTCTCAATTTTCGGATGTTTCTCCAGATACTTCGCAACCTCCAAAGCATTATGGCAATGTCGCTCAACCCGTAGACTCAGTGTTTTTATGCCCCGCATAATCAAATGGGCGTGAAGCGGCGTAAGAGAGGCACCCGTCATATCTTTCACTCCCACCAACCGGACTTGGTCAATCTCTTCTTTTTTTCCCATGACACAACCAGCAATTAAATCACCATGACCACCCAGATATTTTGTGATGGAATGCACAACAAAATCAGCACCCAACGTCAGGGGTTTTTGCAGAACCGGAGTAGCAAATGTGTTGTCCACCACAACACGACACTGATTGTATTGATGGGCAATCTGGCTGATGGCGGAAATATCCACCAGACTTAACGTAGGATTTGCCGGAGTCTCAAAAAACACAACGCGAGTTTTTTCATTAATAGCTGCTTTAGCTGCACGAATATCAGATAAATCTACCCAGTGTACGGTCACACCGAATTTCGTAAGCCCGTGCTGAAAAAAAGCGAAGGTACAGCCGTAAAGGGTTTTATCAGCCACCACTTCATCACCAGACTTCAGTAACGTCCAGCACAGGGAAGTAATAGCTCCCATACCCGATGCTGTTGTTACTGCACTTTCAGCATCTTCCAGATCCGCCAGCCGCGTTTCCAGCACACTATCCGTCGGGTTCGAAATGCGGCTATAAAAATGCCCCTTACATTTGCCGGCAAATAAGTCAGCGCCGTGCTGGACATTTTTAAACCCATAGGTGGATGTCATATAAACAGGCGGGTTCAGAGCCATCTGATGATCTTCAGGATTATAACCAGTATGAATAGCACGGGTATCAAACCCATAATGCGGTTCACTCATTGCGTTTCCCCCTCTTACTGAATGATGAAATACCTATTTCATTCAGCAGTTAGTTATTATTGATAAAATTTATGGTCAATATAATGAGTTCACAGGATCAGGTTAGGCGCAAAGAGGGAGGTGTTCGTTGATCTGCAGCAACAAATGGAGGCAATGAAAAAGAGTCTGAATCGCAGCGATTTTACAAACCCTCAAAAAAAGCACCTTTAACGCCTATACGTCAAAGGTACTCAAACAATTATTTTAATCATCAAGCATTAATCGACCGTACAACTGAAATGTCGGTCTCCGTATACATTATCAATCCGGTTACTGGTGGGCCAATATTTCGTAGCCCTTTCTCCCCCTGGGAATACAGCCTGTTTTCTGCTGTACGCTCTGTTCCATTGATCCTCAACCATATCCGCCATCGTATGAGGGGCATGTCGTAAGGCGCTGTCTTCTGCCGCAACAACACCTTCCTCAATTTGCTGAATCTCACTACGAATACAGACTAGTGCCTCGACAAACCGATCCAGCTCCTGTTGGGATTCAGACTCTGTAGGTTCAATCATCAAAGTTCCCGCTACCGGAAATGACATGGTAGGCGCATGGAAGCCATAATCCATCAGGCGCTTCGCAATATCTTCTTCCGTAACACCGGTTTGCTCCTTGATAGGCCGGATATCGATGATGCACTCGTGGGCAACCTGCCCCTTTAGGCCGTGATACAAAATAGGATAATAACCGGATAAACGATGGGCAACATAATTGGCATTAAGAATGGCCACCTCAGTTGCCTGACGCAATCCTTCTTTACCCAGCATCGTAATATAAAGCCAACTAATCGGTAAAATGGAAGCACTGCCGAAAGGAGCAGCAGACACAGCACCGTCAGGATCTGACATTTCTGTGTAACGATGGCCGGGCAGATAATCGGCCAGATGTTGTTTCACACCAATAGGACCCATACCCGGTCCGCCACCACCATGAGGAATAGCAAAGGTTTTATGCAGGTTCAAATGAGAGACATCAGAGCCGCATAGCCCGGGTTTAACCACCCCAACCATGGCATTCATATTAGCGCCGTCCAGATAGACCTGCCCACCATTGCGATGAATGATGTCGCAAATCTCACAAATGGCTTCTTCAAAAACACCGTGGGTAGACGGATAGGTGATCATTAATGCAGATAAATGATCCCTATTCTCCTCTGCTTTCTGTCGCAAATCATCCACACAGACATTACCCTGCTCATCACAAGCAACAATAATCGTTTTCAAGCCTGCCATCACAGCAGAAGCAGGATTAGTGCCGTGGGCAGAAGAAGGAATCAGGCAAATATTACGGTAATCTTCACCTTTTGCCTTCTGGTATCTGCGAATAGCCAGCAAACCGGAGTATTCACCTTGCGCACCGGCATTGGGCTGCATGGAAACCGCATCATATCCGGTAATATCTGCCAACGCTTTTTCCAAATGGCTGATCAGTAACCGATATCCTTCCGTCTGATCCAAAGGAGCAAACGGATGCATCTGGCTGAATTCAGGCCAGGACAGAGGAATCATTTCAGTGGTAGCATTCAGCTTCATGGTGCATGAGCCTAGAGGAATCATGCCATGAACCAAAGAATAATCCTTATTCTCAAGGCGTTTCAGATAACGCAACATGGCTGTTTCACTGTGATAATTCTTAAACACAGCATGCTGCAATACAGCGTCCTGACGGCGCATAGCCGGATCAATACCGGACAAATTTTTGGTCTGAATATTACTGTCCAGCTGGTCTACCGCAAGCCCATGATCGTCTCCCAGTAAGCAACTGAACAGATTTTCTACATCTTCCGGCGTCGTAGTTTCATCAAGGCTGATACCTACACGGTCCTGACCCACTATTCGCAGATTATAGCCTTTAGCTAAGGCACGCTGAATGATGATATTTTGGTTATCGCCCACCTGAACCATCAAGGTATCAAAATAGGATTCATTATACCTGAGATGCTTCTGAGCTAACCCATCTGCCAGAATAGTCGTCAGGCGGTGAACTCGTTCTGCAATGGTTTTCAGTTCTTCCGGACCGTGATACACCGCATAAAAAGCTGCCATATTCGCCAGCAAAGCTTGGGCAGTACAGATATTTGAAGTGGCTTTTTCACGCCGGATATGTTGCTCGCGGGTTTGCATGGCCATGCGCAGTGCCCTATTGCCACGGCTGTCTATAGAAACCCCGATGATGCGACCTGGTATGGAACGTTTCAGTTTATCTCGAGCGGCAAAAAATGCTGCATGAGGCCCACCAAAGCCCATAGGAACACCAAAACGCTGACTGGAACCCAAGGCAATATCGGCGCCCAGCTCACCCGGTGATTTTAGCAGCATTAATGACAATAAATCCGTCGCCACAGCTAATAGGGCTTTTTGCTGCTTAACCTGTTGTATGATAGATTCCAGATCGGTGATATTACCATAGGTTCCGGGATACTGCACCAGCGCACCGAAGATCTCGTATTGACTGATATTGACGGCCTGATCCACCACCAGCTCTATACCCAGAAATTCAGCACGGGTTCTGAGTACATCCATCGTTTGGGGATGCACATCTTCTGCAACAAAGAACCGGTTAGCCTGACTCCGATTACTGCGCCGGCATAATGCCATGGCTTCTGCTGCGGCAGTGGCCTCATCCAGCAAGGACGCATTAGCAATATCCATACCAGTCAGATCAATGACCATCTGTTGGAAAGTTAATAAGCCTTCCAGCCTTCCCTGAGAGATTTCGGCTTGATAAGGTGTATAGGCGGTATACCACCCGGGATTTTCCAGTACATTGCGTTGAACGACCGGAGGAACAACAGTATTGTAATATCCCATACCAATACAGGATTTCAGTACCCTGTTTTTTTCGGCGATTTCACGAAGTACCGATAAAGCTTCTTTTTCACTGAGTCCAGAGGCAATATTCAGTCCTTCTTGTTTTTGTATGGATCTGGGCAATATTTTTTCCATCATTCCTTGCAGGGAATCCATACCTAATGTCTCCAGCATTACCTGCTGTTCCCTGACATCAGGGCCAATATGGCGTCCAGCAAATACATCACTTTTCACCAGTGATGTAAGTGACTTATCTACGGCCATGTAGCCACCCCATATATAATTGTTATCATCCCCAGCAGGGATAATGGCACTCAATTCACCCCCTGCAGAAAAACACCCTGAGACTGCAGGCCGAATGCACCACATCGCATTTAACAGCAATAAATTTTCACTGCAGTATCACCACAAAAGCAAGTGGTTTTTTATTACTGTTTAAAATATGCTCTTATCGAGGGTACATTTATATTGTGCTCGCAGCCGTCATTCAGAACATTGACACTCGACAGTTTTCTATAAAATACCAACTGTTTTACTAGGGGGCTTTTGAGGTTTTCTTTGTAGGCTTGAGAAAGGAAAGGCTCACAGGTACGTATTATTGCAGTTCCTACACAACATAATAAGAACCTGTTATGCCCCGCCTCATGCTCAGTGACGAGCACTGGTTGAAGCTCCAGCCAATGTTCAAGCAAGTCCGTATAAATAACAAAAATAACAAAAATAACAAGCCTAATCTCAAGATCTCCGTGGAAGGTATGCTTTATCGCATCCGTACTGGAATTCCATGGCGAGACCTTCCTTCTAAATTTGGTAAGTGGAATACCGTCTTCCAGAAATTTAACGACGGGTCAGCTAAGGGAAAATAGCTCAAGGTGTTTAATGCCTTGGTTCAAGACCCTGATCCTGAGTGGATGTTTATAAATGGCAGTTATACCAATGCTCACCAACACAGCAGTGGAGCTGCAGCCAAAAACCCGGAAGGTATTGGCAAGAGCCGGGAAGGTCTGACCAGTAAAATTCATGGGGCTGCCCATGTAAAAATCTCAACAGCCCCTAGGCTGTCTCTATCAGACCGGCTATATAAAGGAAAGATGATCCCATACCCTTTACCTGCTACAATAGATCCGCTTTCTTCCTCATCCCTGAAAACAGCCGAGTGGTGTCTCGCAGTGGCTTCTATTTCCAGAAAACGCACACTGATTCTCAGTGCCATACTGATTGTTGTTACCCTGATTCAGCTAGCAACCCACCCCAGATTAAAGCAATTTCAGGGAGAGACCATGGGAACCACCTATCACGTCACTTACGTGGGAAATTTCTGGTCTCATTCGATAAAAGATGTTTCTACCCGTGTTCACGAAGCGCTGGAAGATATCAACATCAGAATGTCTACCTATCGCAACGACTCTGAGCTTATGAAGCTCAACCACAGTAAAATCGGACAACCTTTTTCTGTTTCACCTGATCTGGCTGCATTAATTCAAAAAAGTAAGGAAATCTCACGATTATCAAATGGCGCCTATGATGTCACGATTGGCCAGCTGGTTAACCTATGGGGATTTGGTCCACAGCAGTCCTCCCAAAAAAGCACTGGCGATACCAAAGAATCTGTTGACGAATCTGCTCACAAGCAAAACGACGATAACCGACCGGTCTTTATACAATGGATAATGAAAAATTATCCGGGAAACGTACCCTCAGATGAAGCTATTGATAAAGCGCGCCAGCAAATGGGTTATCAATACGTTCGTGTGGACACAAAAAACAACACTGTCACACGGCTCAGACCCGTATTTATTGACCTTAGCTCCATCGCTAAAGGTTATGGTGTGGATCAGGCTGCAGCGGCACTGGAAAAAGCAGGTATTAAGAATTTTTTAGTTGAGGTAGGTGGGGAAATAAAAGTCAAAGGTACCAAGCCTAATAGTGGGTTATGGCGGCTGGCCGTTCGTGGTCCGGACCTTACATCAGGAGATCCTGCTGCTATTGTTGCTTTAGATAACAAAGCCATGGCAACTTCCGGCGACTACCTTAACTATTTTGAAATTGATGGTAAACGGTATTCCCATACCATCAACCCTCTCACCGGCTGGCCGGAAATGAAGAGAATTGCAGAGGTAGCTGTTATTACTGACAACGTAGCGGAAGCAGATGCCCTTGCCACCATGTTTATGGTTCTGGGCGACAAAAAAGGTCTGATCATGGCCAATGAAATGGGTTATGCCGCTTGCTTCACCTATCATTCAGGAAAGGGTTTCAAAACAGCATACAGTGATACTTTTCTTCCTTATATGGTTAAAAACCCAGACCGTACCAAGCAGTTAAGATAAAAGTGGAACACTAAGGGTAAAACAGGAAATTTTTTACCCTGAAAAGATATCAGGAGATTATTATGAGTTTATTTATTACCACATTTTGCGTTTTTCTTTTTATCATAGCCATTATGGCTATAGGTGTTATCTTCTCTAACAAACCGATCAAGGGATCCTGTGGCGGACTAAGCACCCTGGGACTTAAAGACAGCTGCCCTATTTGCGGCGGCGGAGACGACGAACCTGAAATGGCAACACGGTCAAGCGATCGTAAGCTGGATGTCTTTTATGATGCTATGGCAGAATCCTCTAAACAACACGAATAAATTTCCTATTTATGAATACACAATCCTCATCACTTACTGATATTCAACTGGTTATTTTTGATGTTGACGGAGTTCTTACCGACGGCACACTTTACTATGGAGAATCCGGTGAACACCTGAAAACCTTCAACGTAAAAGATGGCGTGGGTTTTAACTTGTTAAAAGACAACCATGTTCATATGGCTATTATTACGGCTAAACAATCTCAGTCACTGAAAAAAAGAATGGATGACCTAGGCATTGATCACTTTTATCCGGGCTGCCATGATAAACTGGCAGCATTTTCCGAGCTTAAGCAGATACTCTCATTAACAAATGATCAGATCGCCTACGTAGGGGACGATGTGATAGACCTGCCTGTTATGAATAAAGTTGGAATCGCCATTGCACCCGATGATGCCTACCCCTTAGTAAAACAACAGGCTGATATCGTAACCCACAGTCGTGGCGGCCAAGGTGTTGTACGGGAAGTTGCTGACCTGCTCGTTGGCGCAAGAACAGATCTTAGCAGTGCCTACAGCCGACTGACAGGCATTAGAATCGTACAATAATCAAACAAACGGTAACCGTATATAATGGTAACCGTACAAATGTAATATTAAACGAGTGTTAAGTGGAATGATAGCAACGGATCTAGCAGATTATACTATGGTCATGGCTCAATCCATCAAGGATCAGGCCAAAGAGTTGGTTGCACTGGGTAATCGTGTTAACCATACCTTTCAGCAGGCAGTTGAAATGATACTGAACTGTAAAGGACGTGTGATTATTTCCGGTATGGGGAAATCAGGCCTGATTGGCAAGAAAATTGCCGCCACCTTAGCATCTACCGGTACTTATAGCTTTTTTATGCATCCGGGTGAAGCTTTTCATGGTGATCTGGGTATGGTTCGTACGGACAATCTGGCTGATATTATCATCCTCATTTCTTATAGTGGTGAAACGGATGAAGTACTGAAACTGATTCCGTCTCTTCAGAATTTCGGCACTAAAATTATTGCCATTACCGGAGGCACCAAATCTTCACTGGCCAAAAATGCCGATGTTGTACTTGACGGTAGCGTAAGCCAGGAAGTATGTCCGAATAACCTGGCTCCCACAAGCTCCACCACGGTTACTTTAGCTATTGGCGATGCACTGGCTGTCGCACTGGTCACAGCAAGGAACTTCAAATCTCATGACTTTGCCCGTTTCCATCCCGGAGGTTCTCTGGGACGAAGGTTGCTGACCCAAGTCAAGGATGTCATGAATACCGGAAAACTTCCTTTTATTGCCCGCCAGGCGCCCTTTAACGAGGTTGTAATGGTCATGACTTCCTGCCGGATGGGAATCGCACTGGTGATGGAAGACGAATGCCTACTGGGTATCATTACTGACGGAGATCTTCGTCGTTACCTGACTAAAAACGTGAATTTAACAGGAGTCACCGCCGGTGACCTTATGGCCTCGAATCCGGTTTGTCTTTCTGAAAACAGCAAACTGGCTGAAGCAGAAACCATCATGCGTGACAAACGCATCAAATGTCTGGTAGCCAAAGATAACAGTGGGAAAGTCACCGGATTGCTGGACTGGGCTGACTAACGTCCTCTTTTCATCCGCCTTTATCACTGCCGACCCATTCACGCCCCACCAGCTGGGTTGCTTATACACCGCCCCAGCTGTTCGAATTCAACCCTATAAAAATATCTGGTCATGCCTCATTGCCAATTTCACGACTGGCCGTCTTAAAATCAACTACGCTAAAAATATACTGAAGAATAGAACAATCATTGCAAGGAATGCTTATGGTTCAGCGAAAAATCAGGCAAGCCATCGGAGGGTTGCTGTTATCTTCTTTCTTATGGGCTGACACTCCTTATGATATAAAAAAAAGCTACCCTAGTGGATCCCAAGTCATACAAAACGGTTATCTTTATGAAGCCAAATGGTGGGCGAACCCGGGACAGTCACCTGCTGGTAATTATCAACACGATTGGGAAACTCCCTGGAAAATGCTGAAAAAAGCGGCTTCCCGTCCTGAAGCAGAAAAACCACCAGCTACAGCTATACCAGCATCTCTCCCACCGTCTTCCAGTAGTCCCTCCATTCCGGATTCCGATAATGCTTATCCGGATTATGCAGTAGGCACCCCATATAAGGGAGGCGATATTGTTCGCAATAAAGGCAAACTCTATCAGTGCAAACCAGGCATCACCGCTGCCTGGTGCGGTGGTGCTGCCTGGGCCTACGCCCCCGGAACAGGCACTGCCTGGAGTCAGGCATGGTCTTTATTGACAGAAAAAGAACGCCCTTCCTCTCTTCCTTCTGTCAGCACAACCATAAACCAAGCCACTTCCCGCTCCGGATCGAATAACCCGACACCTACATCCTCTCATCCAATACCGCCAACTAATAGCATCAACCGATCTGCACAAACCATGGATCAACGAGAAGAAGAACTAACTGGCTTTTCACGCATGCAAAAAATTAAGGCATCTATTGCTACCCTGGATAATAACCTTGTGAACGCTATCTATCCCGGTGCACATACAAACCCTGAAAACGTCCGTAGAGTAGAAGGTATTATTTCATCCAGTTCATGGGATTATCTGTTTCCCAAACGAACTAGTGAATACACTTATCGTCATTTTCTTCAGGCCATTGGTAAATTCCCGGCTTTTTGTGCCATTTATAAAGATGGCCGAGACAGTGACAGGATATGCCGACGATCTCTGTCTACCCTTTTTTCCCACTTTACTCAGGAAACAGGAGGGTATAACAAACAGGATAATGTTCCCCTGTGGCGCCAGGGACTGGTTCATGTGCGAGAAATGGGGTGGTCAGAAGATATGAAAGGGGGCTACAACAGTGAGTGCAATCCTACCGTCTGGCAGGGACAAACATGGCCCTGCGGAACATTCCCTGATGGAGAGTTTAAAAGCTACTTCGGTCGCGGTGCAAAGCAACTCAGTTATAACTACAACTATGGCCCATTTTCTGATGCTGTATTCGGAACCCCTCGTACATTACTGGATAACCCTGAAAAAGTAGCCGATACATGGCTTAATATTGCCAGTGCCATTTTTTTCTTTATTTACCCTCAACCTCCTAAACCCAGCATGTTGCACGTTATTGACGGCACATGGAAACCTAATAACCGGGACCGGAGCAACGGGCTGACACCAGGGTTTGGCGTAACCACACAAATCATTAACGGGGGGATGGAATGTGGCGGGCCAACAGAAATGGCACAGTCGCAAAACCGCATTGACTATTATCAGAACTTTGCCCTGTTCTTGGGAGTTGACATTCCCCACAGTGAAAAACTGGGTTGTGCGAATATGAAACAATTTGATAGCGAGGGCGCAGGAGCCGTTAATATCTATTGGGAAAAAGACTGGTCTTGGAGTGGTGAAACCCCGGATGGAAAAAGTTACGCCTGCAAACTGGTGTCATACCAAACACCTTACTCTGCACTGAAAAAAGGAGATTTTACTCGGTGCGCCCAGCATCACTTCCCAAATATTGTGATCACTCAGTAATCTTATGACCGACAGACTTTGGTAACTATCAGGCTGATCATACAACGGACAAAATAAAACAGGAGCAAGTATGAGCATAAAAAAAACAGGCGATCATCACCCCATACAGCCCATGACGGATCCTGTCAAAGGAACGAAAAAATCTGATAAGAAAAAGACGTCAGATAGTGCAAGCTCAGGAAAATCCGGTATCACGACCTCTCCGGCTACCAAAAAAGTCAAGCCATATAGCAAACATGCTTTAGATACCCATGAAACTCATATTGATCATCGGCAGATAAAAAAACAGCACAAATCAACCGATACAGCAAAAAAAAAGAAACAACCCAGCAGTTCCTCTTCATTAGAACCGCACTCTTCCGACACAAAAACGAACCGGAGTAAAATTCCTGTTGCTACGGGTCAAAAACCCATAAATAAACAAAAAAAAGAACCCGCCACCCCATCAAAAAAATCAGCGGTTTCTCCTTCTAAAATTCCTGTTGCCCGAAAACAAAGCCACAAATCCGATAATAAGGCACAAGCTCAACAGGTCGTATCTAACCCCGCGCCTGCAAAAACGCATCAAACAGAAGCCAATCTTTCTACTGCAGGCATGATAAAAGATTATGAGCTAATGGAAGAAACTGCGGAACAAATAGCTCAACAAATAAAGCGGCATACCCAAAAAGCCGAAGCCGTAGTATCTGACCTTAAAGAGCTGGAAGAAGATGTTATCAATTCACTAAAAAAGCAGGCTTCTTCGTCCCTGACTGAACTCACTCACTGCATGACGGACATACAGGAGATACATAAAGATATCCGGCAAGATCTACAGAATATTGAAGAAGACCTGCAACACATGCAACAAAGATTCCGGCAAAACCGACCTGATTTCACCACACAGGAAGCCTGCCAAGACTATGAAAAGGTTTTAGACAATATGGATAAACTTGCCAGGGAACCTCTTCAAAGCACTGAACGGGCTATCGGAAAAATTATTAATCATTGCAAGGCTTGTGTTCTGGACAAAGCACCCAATACGGTTCTTGCCCCTATAGAAGCAAAACTGGATCAGTTTTACGACGACAATCCAGGCAATGATCTGAACCTCATGGCACATGAACTCCTGACAGAGTTGAAGACAACCATCAACCAGTGTCCACCGGTTTTAAAATCTGCAATATTGGAGAAAAAAGCGGATCAGACACGGGGCATCATAGAACAATGGCTCATATCACAAACATCAGAAGACGAGGACGATGAAGACACTCTTCTGATGGCAGTCACTTCCTTCAGCGATAAACTAAAAAAGGCCAGACAAACAGCCGATACAGCGGCAATAGAAAAAAAAGGGAACCATCGACAAACTCAATCACTGGATACATTACTTCATTGCCTGTTAGAAGGTGAACTATCCCTGACACTTTCTGAACACAAAGATCTACAACGTATTATCCAACAGTATGAAAAAACACTTTTTAAGAATTACTGCACTTTAAGCAAACAAGGAAATGCACGGCCGTTTACTTCAGCAGACTACCTTAAGAAAAAAATTGACCGTGCTATAAGCCATCACACCAAATGGATTCCTGAAAAACACTCTTTACAGGAACAACACTATGCACTGAAACGCATTTTACACATCGTACAGGAAGCGCGCTCCATTAAAGAATTCAACCGACCGGACCACCAATGGTTTCGCAAGATGATCAACCAAAGGGAATTACAACTTATGCAACAGTTCCATTCGTTATCCTCCTGATTGGTTGATAATTCCAACCTATTGGCAAGATAGAATAAGGCTTTTATTTAGAGTAATCTATGGCTATTATTCAGGTTGCTCATACTCCATGTAAGCAGACAAAAAGGGTCGTCAAAAATGGCAAAGCGGAAATAGGCCTTCAAGGGTATCTGTGACGCAACTGCAAGAAACTACTCAAGAGATTAAAGTCCTACAAATTCAACTATTACTGCACTGATGACTGGAAGCTTTATGGCTCACATTTTCCTGAAAATAAGTCTGTTGTTAACAAGCTATTTACGCAAAAAATTGAGCATTATAACATCAATCTAAGAACTCGCTTAAAACACCTTGTGCGAAACGCCATCTGCTTATCAAAATCAGCAGAAATCCATAACAAAGTAATCAGAGGAATTCATCGCCAGAGAGCGCTATCAAGAGATTTGAACCATCACTACTGGTTGCAACACACCATCAATAAATTGATTATTAAAGTAACGGTTTTAAAACAGCTCTTATTCGCAC
>NSIT01000035.1_pt1 | contig 23029 bp, 16 predicted proteins | sample 1450681 | NCBI WGS metagenome assembly NSIT01 (sample SAMN07455404, study PRJNA386592) | invertebrate metagenome | isolation source: Endozoicomonas-like sequences binned from scallop gill tissue | host: Pecten maximus | place: United Kingdom: Lyme Bay MPA | collected 2013-06-01
GTCCCTGGGTACACTTAACGGAATATTATTACTGATACAAGCCAGTATACTGGCATCACTGATCCATGAAATTGTCATTAACCACCAGCCTATAGCCTCACTGACAGATAAGATTATTATGTCTCTTGGCCTGATTCTGCTCAGAGGCATATGCACATGGGGAAGGGAATTTTCCGGATTTCAGGCCGGCGCCCAAGTCCGCAAAGTTATGCGCCAGTATTTGCTGGATAAGATTGACCGGTTAGGGCCATTATCCGTATCACTGCAGACAGTCGGGAGTTGGTCAACCGTTCTGGTCGAACAGGTAGAGGAACTGCAGGAATTTATTGCCCGTTATCTGCCACAAAAAACACTGGTTATGATCCTTCCTTTCGTTTTTCTTACGGTGGTTTTTCCCATTAACTGGGCCACCGGACTGATCTTTCTCATCACGGCCCCGTTAATACCTGTTTTTATGGCGCTGGTAGGATTAAAAGCAGCTGATGCCAACCGAAAAAATTTTAAGGCATTAAGCCGGCTGGGCGGTTTTTTCCTGGATCGATTACAAGGCATGGAAACGTTAAAGCTGTTTCGCCAGACAAGCAAAGCCCAGGATGAACTGACCCATGCCAGTGAGCACTTCCGCCAAAAGACCATGGAAGTACTTCGCATTGCCTTTTTATCCTCCACAGTCCTGGAATTTTTTGCTTCCGTATCTATTGCTGTTACTGCTGTCTATCTGGGTATGAACTTTCTGGGATATCTTGATTTTGGCCACTATGGTACCAAAGTATCTCTGTATACCGGATTATTTCTTTTGCTTCTGGCTCCAGAGTTTTATCAGCCATTACGGGAGTTAGGGACTTTTTATCACGCCAAGGCTCGTGCCATCGGAGCGGCTGAATCCATGATGGAAATCATCAGTCAGCAGGAACCGACAAACCAGCAGGGCATCCTGCCTTTCCAGCGCACAACTCCCTTTGCCCTCAAGGCAAGAAACCTGAGAGTTTATGCACCAGATACCCATGATAATCATCCAGAAAACCTGTTACTGGATGACATCAGTTTCACTATTCACCCCGGACACAAGGTGGCCATCATCGGCCCAAGCGGAGCAGGAAAAACAACACTGATCAATACCCTGATGGGATTTTATCCCTTTAGCGGAATATTAGAAGCCGCAGGTCAATCATTGAAAGAAACCGATATGAATAACTGGCGACAACATCTTGCATGGCTGGGACAAATGCCCCTGATTGTACAGGCTACCCTGTTCGAGAATGTCGCTTTCGGACGCCATGTCAGCGAAGAACAGGTATTACAGGCGATAGCGAAGGCTCAGGCTCTGGATATTCTCAACAACCTGCCGGATGGCATCCACAGTGAATTAAAGGAAGAAGGCAACAGCCTGTCAGTGGGGCAGGCACAACGTATTGCTCTGGCCCGGGCACTGGTCATTCCTAAGCCCTTGCTGATTCTGGATGAACCCACCGCAAGCCTTGACAGCAGCAATGAGCATCAGGTACTGGATGCATTGAGGCAATTACCCCATTCCTGCACCTGCATCACAGTGACTCATCGTGTCAAAGAGATTCATTCAGCAGATCAGATATTAATGATTGATAACGGAAAGCTGGTTGCTGACGGACACCCTTCTGTTTTAGCCAGAGACAATCAGGCATTTCAACACTTTATGCAAGGACAATACAGGGATTTAGACAATGCGTGATTTATGGTTTTTTCTGAAGCTCTATAAACAACATATAGGAATGATGCTATTAGGTATATTACTGGCCATTATCACACTTCTAGCCAGTATGGGACTTCTGGCGCTGTCTGGCTGGTTCATCACAGCATCGGCCCTTGCCGGACTGTCTTTGGCAACGGCACAAACCTTCAATTTTTTCACCCCCGGAGCAGGAGTCCGTGGGTGCTCTATCATCCGGACGGCGGGACGTTATGGCGAACGTATCATCAACCATAACACCACCTTTCAATTACTCTCAAAACTGCGCCAATGGTTTTTCAACCATCTCATTCCACTGTCTCTGATTCAAATCCGCCGATATCGCCGGGGGGATTTACTGAGTCGACTCGTCGCTGATATCGATGCTCTGGATCAGCTTTACCTTCGTCTGGTCAGCCCTCTGATTGTTGCGGTTATCGTCAGCATTTTACTGGCTGTTTTTCTTGCCTTTATTAATCTTCACATGGCTGTTTTCGGAATCGTTGTATTAATCAGCTGGATCTTACTGATGCCGGCTCTGTTTTATTGTCTTGGCAGGAAGACCGGCGAACAAATCGGGGCAAAAGAGGCCAGCCTGCGCCAACAGATTCTGGATCATTTCCAGTCCATGACCAGCAACACCATCTATGGTTGTAATCCATCCAGTCGTCGACGTATTCAGGAAGCAGAACAGCAACTGCTTACCCGTCAGAGTACCATGGCAAAAATAGAAGGCCTCAGCACCTTTCTTTTCATAGCAAGCAGTGGTTTTGCCAGTATCGGGATGCTATGGCTAGGAGCAGAAAATATGGCTCAATACAATATTACCGGCCCTCAGTTGGTATTATCTGTTTTTATCATGCTGGCCAGTTTTGAAGCCCTGATGCCCCTACCCGGAGCCTTCCAGTTCCTCAGTAAAACCCGGACTGCTGCAGGCCGGTTAAAAGAGGTCATTGACGAGCCTGCTGTTTTTTTCCCTCTGAAGGAAGAACCGGTTGTACTCACCGGAGACCTGCACTTTGAAGACCTTTGCTTTAGTTATGGCCATCAAACCGTATTGCATGACTTTAGTCTTCATATCCCGACAGGACAACATATTGCATTACTGGGCAAAACAGGCTGTGGTAAATCGACCTTGTCCTATTTACTCACCCGGGCACTCGCTCCCTGTTCCGGGAGCATTCTTATGAATGGCCGCATCCTTGATTCCCTGACGGAAAAACAACTTTACGGTGCCATCACTATTGTCACTCAAAAAACTCATGTTTTCAGCGCCACACTGCGGGACAACCTGTTGATAGCAGCTCCTAAAACCAGCGATTTACAACTGATTCGGATTATGGAAAAAACCGGTTTACTGTCACTGGGCGGAGGCCAAAAAACACCTCCCGCATTGCTGGGCAGCTGGATCGGTCAGGGAGGCATCGCCTTATCCGGAGGAGAATTACGGAGACTTTCCATTGCAAGAGCCCTGTTAAAGCCAGCGCCTGTCTTGATACTGGATGAACCAACGGAGGGACTTGACATACAGAGTGAAGAGACATTACTCAACCAATTGCTGACTGACTTCCGGCACAGCACCATCATTATGATCACCCACAAGCATGTACTGCTTGGCAGAATGGATCGTGTGTATTGCTTGGAATCCGGAAGAGCTGTCCTGCAAACAGGTATTAATCACTCAGGAAATCTTCAATAGTCTCTTTATTTAAAAATGAGAAAAACAGGGTTCTTAGGTGATGGTTCAAACGTGTTGATTTGATATATTACTCACTTCTTTTAAGTGACAGATGACCATCATAGTAGTTGATTGTACTATTGATGTTTAATGAAAAGTGTTATCAGAAACAGAAAAGCATCCCGTGGATTGCAAGGCTGTTTCTGCCACTATTTCAGAATCAGCCTCCAGCTTGAGTATTGCTACAACGCCAATCAACCCGATATACACAAATGTAGTCGTATATAAGCAACAAGAAAAATCAACAACAGTTGTTTTATGTGTGGGAACTCTAGTTTAAGCGAGTCATTGCCCATACTTTTAGTCGCTGGTCAAAAATAACACGAAATTACTGAAACTGCTTAGGATCTGCCCTTTCTGTTATTACTGCACAGATCAATGGAAGCCTGATCAATCCACGCTTCCTCTAGCAAACATGTGACCAGCGAGCTGTTTACCCAAAAAATAGAACGAAATAACCTAACATTACGCACACGATTAAAGCCGTTAAACTGGGAAACAATGGGATTTTCCAGATCAGCGGAAATTCACGATAAAGTCATCGATGAATTTATGTCAAAAATGGATTATCAACGTGTTTCACTCATTACGGATTCCTTCTGTTTGTTTATAGGACAGCAGGAGTTATGAAAAAACACCAATACACGGTAGACTGATTCTATTTTAAAAAAACAAATACCCGATACGCCTGACAATAAAAACAATGACACAAAAAGAACGACAGGTTCACCAGTTTACTGAATATTTATTACTAGAAAGAGGACTTTCAGATAACACCTGCTATGCCTATGCACAAGATATCGGGCTATGGAAAAACTGGCTAGCCTCCTTCCCGGTAAAGACACTGGATCAGGCAACATCCCATGACATCAAGGCATTTATGGCTAACCGAAAAAACCAGCAATATAGCGCCCACTCCGATGCCCGTATGATTGCCAGCTTAAGAAGTTTCTATCACTACCTGCACCGTGAAGGCACCATCCGACAAAATATTACCAAAGATATACTGACTCCCCGACAACCGGAAAAACTCCCTAAAAGCTTATCAGAAGCTGATGTGGAAAAATTGCTAGATGCCCCGAACATCCGCTCCTCTATTGGACTACGTGACCGTTGCATGCTGGAATTACTTTATGCCTGCGGATTACGCATCAGCGAACTGACTCACCTGAGAAGCCACCATGTTAATGTACGGCAAGGCACCTTAAGGATCCTGGGCAAGGGGCAGCAGGAACGTTTGGTACCTATAGGTAGTACCGGTATTAAATGGCTGGAACAGTATCAAAAACAAAACCGGAACATCAATAATACCTCTACGGATGCTTTGTTGTTTCCCGGCAGGAAAGGGAAGTCCCTGACCCGTCAGGCATTCTGGTACCGGATCAAGCACTATGTCCGTCAGGCCAATATACAGGCAGACGTTTCCCCTCACTCTCTAAGACATGCTTTTGCCACCCATCTACTGAACTATGGTGCTGATCTTAGGGTAGTCCAGCTGCTTCTTGGACATAAACATTTGTCCACAACCCAGATATATACCCATATTGCCAACCATCGCCTGACAGAACTTCATAAAAAACATCATCCCCGAGGATAAAAATAACGTATTAACTGTCTGATAGTAAAACAGTCTATATTTTAACCATAAAAAAACACTGACGGGTTCTGCCCGATCATACAGAACGGGAATGAAAACATGTTATATACCGCGAAAATACTCTTGTTATTACAGACCATCAGCTTTGCTTCATTAACGTTTTCAGATATATCAACTGAACCGGCTTCACAGAAACTGACGCCGGCCCAGGAAATTACCCGGCAGCTTAATAGGCTGGATTTCAGCATATCCATACGCAGCATCGTACCAAGTGCCATTAATAACCTGTATTCTGTAAAATTATCCAGTGGTCAACATATTCATGCCTCCTCGGATGGCCGGTATATTCTGATAAAAGACCATATTATTGATATCAGCTCAGGAAATCCCGTAAATATAACGGCCATAGAGCATCAGCAGGAGATCATCAAGGAACTAGAACAACTGGATAAGAAAGATCTGATCGTATTTACTCCTTCCGGAGACGTAACAGGCGTTGTTTATGCTTTTACTGATGCAGATTGCTCTGCCTGTCGGAAAATGCACTACGACATTCCTGAACTGAATAAACGGGGTATAGAGGTTCGTTATCTCGCTTTTCCCCGAGAAGGGCTTAACTCATCCGGCCATAAAAAAATGACAGCTACATGGTGTGCTGATGACCGAAAAGCAGCGTTGACACAACTGGAACAGGGAATGCCTGTAGAAGAAAAGACCTGTAGGCATGATCCGGTACCTACTCATTATGCGGTTGGAGAAAGACTGGGAGTCACCGGCACTCCCTTTCTGGTTCTGGAAGACGGCAGAACAATTCCAGGCTATCAGCCGCCGGAAAGACTAGCGGCTATTATCGCATCCCGTCCTCCTGCCAGTCTATAAATAAAAAAAGCCTGCAGTTAAAATAACTACAGGCTTTCAATAAAGTGGCGGACCGGACGGGACTCGAACCCGCGACCTCCGGCGTGACAGGCCGGCATTCTAACCAGCTGAACTACCGGTCCGCTTTAATCATCGCAAATCAGCATTTCCTACTGATCCGCGCTAAAGTGGTGGGTGATGACGGGATCGAACCGCCGACCCTCTGCTTGTAAGGCAGACGCTCTCCCAGCTGAGCTAATCACCCTAAATCTGAACGCTACAATATGTTACATATTTCTCGACAACGCGGCGCATTATATACAGCAAACATAACCACAAGCAACTGATTTAATGTCTTTTTTATCTAAAAAAATTTTTATTAACAGACAACTGGGACAGTGTGGCATATCAACGTACCATTCAATTAACATGTTATATTGTCAGGAGATCTCCATGTGGTTTAAAAATCTGATTTTTTACCGATTTCAACAACCCTTTACTACTTCTCAAGAAGAACTGGAACTGCTTCTGCAAAAAAAAGCCTTCCATAAATGCGGAACTCAAGATATTCAAAGTTATGGATGGGTTTCCCCTATGGGGCGGCATGGAAAGATGCTCAGCCTAGTATCAGGCGACTGTCTTCTGTTAACTGCCCATAAGGAAGAAAAGATTTTACCTGCCAGCGTCATCCGGGAAGCAGTAGAGGAAAAAGCGGATGCTATTGAACAGGAAGAGGACCGTATAGTCTCTAGCCGCGAAAAGCGCGCATTAAAGGAGGATGTAACCATGACTTTACTACCCCGTGCTTTTTCCCGTAGCCAGAATATTTCCGCTTACATTGATACACAAGACCAGTGGCTGGTTGTTGACGCAGCGTCCTTTAAAAAAGCCGAAGAATTCACCAGTTTTTTACGGGACACTCTTGGTTCCTTACCCGTTGTCAATCTCTCTTTTAAAAATACTCCGTCCTGGTATATGACCCAATGGCTGATACAGAAAAATCTTCCACAGAGTTTTGAGCTAGGTGATGAATGTGAACTGCGGGAACCGGGTGATGACGGTGGCAAGATCAAGGCAAACAGGCAAGAACTGACATCCGCTGAAATTATGGGGCATCTGGATGCCGGAAAACAAGTCAGCAAACTGGCATTAAACTGGGAAGATTCATTAACTTATGTATTATGTGACGATCTTGTGATCCGAAAAATGAAGTTTACGGATACTATTGCCACTGAACTGGATAATACCCAAGCTGAAACAGCTGAAGAACAACTGGACGCTGATTTCTCATTGATGTCACTGACATTTCGCAACCTTCTGTCTTCAACAGTTAAGGTATTGGGAAGTATTCAGCCATTAAAAGATCATGAAACAATTAAGGACATAGCATTCAATACGACACTATCCGACCCAAAAAATCCGGTGCTCTCTTGATAGCATCATGGCCGGTATAATCACAACAGTTTTCATAGCCTGCCTCCCGGTAGGCTACAATCTGTTATTACGCCGACCTACAGAGTAGTCATTGATTTAACTCAATCAATGCATTAACCCAAACAACCGGCCACGGTAGTGCTTCACTAACCTATGTCCACTTCCCAACTGATCAAAAATTTTCAACATTAACAAACGGGCACCGTCTTCACGAAAATTACGATCTTTACGGACGATCGCCAGCAAATTATTCAGAGCAGAAGCTTCATCATCAACAATCACCTGCCGTACAGCCATCTGGTAACGAGCCTCATAATCATCCGGATTATCCAGCAGGCGTGATTCCAGTTCTGAATAATCGGGTGCCTCTGCCGCCATTTCATAAAACATAATCTTGGCACGAGGCTGTGCGACTCCCGAAACATCATCACCCAACAAAGCCAACAGTGATTTAGCCTCTTCAATCCTTCCCAACTCTAGCAACAGGTTAATCTGTATAACCTGCAGTTCATTATTACCCGGCTCATTAACCAGAAGCTGATGAACTCTGTCTAATGCCTCCTGATGCTGGCCTGCACTTACCAGAGCATCTACTTGACTACGTATTTTTTCTGCCGGGCTTATGGTAAGCGGATCAAGGATATCACGCAGAGATTGTTCATCCTGAAGGCCTGTCATAACCTTAACCGGCCTTCCCTGATAAAAAATAACCAGTACCGGAATGCTTCTGACACCCAGTTGTGCCATAAGCTGTTGTCCCAGTATCTGTTCTTTTTCCGTATCCAGCTTGGCAACAAGAATCTTGCCCTGATAAGTCATTAACAGTTTATCAAGAATAACTCCCTGAGCTTTGCAAGGCTCACACCAGTTGGCCCATATATCCAGGATAACGGGCTTTTCCATCGAAAGCTGAACAGCATCCTGAATATTATCAGCCGTCACATCCATTCGATTATTAATTTGATCAGGTTCCATACAATAACTCCTGAGAACACACGAAACTCATTATTTTAAAAAATACCATACCCTGGAAACAGGGCTTTCAAACAAGAGAAACATCGTCTTAATCCGTCATTATTAGTAATTTCCGATAAATTATACGAAGTAGCCGATTGATTTTACTCACAAATATTGTGGATAACTTTGTGGAAGAGTATGACAAAACTGACACAATAACCTGAAAGAACTGCTAGCCAGACAAATTGTTTATTTTTCACACACCCTCTGTTTCTCCATGCAATTCATAGAGTTAGGGCTATTGACATCCAGAAAAAAGTCCGTTTTCTGTCATAAAAAGATGCCCGGCCATCTTATTGAGATCCCGGGCAACTCGTCCAACACTAGCCATTATTTTAGGCATACTAGTAAATATACCAACACCATTCCACTATTATCTTATTCACCCACAATACTAATGCTTCTACTTACATTAAAAAGCATCAAAATATTATGCCCAGCCTTTCTCCTACAGCTTTGTAACTCTCGATAACATTACCAAGTCCTTGACGGAAACGATCTTTATCAAATTTCTGACGTGTTTCCTTATCCCATAAACGACACCCGTCCGGAGTAAACTCATCCCCCAGAACCACTTGTCCCTTAAACAGTCCAAATTCCAGTTTATAATCCACCAGAAGGATACCCGCTTCCATAAACAAGCCCCTCAGTATATCGTTTACTGCAAAAGTAAGGGATTTCATGGTGTCGATATGCTGATCTTCCGCCCAGTCAAAAGATCGAATATGAAATTCATTGATCATAGGATCATGAAGTTCATCATTTTTCAGAAAAAACTCAAAGGTCGGCGGATTTAAATCTTTTCCTTCTTCCACACCCAATCGCTTGCAAATACTGCCGGCGGTAATATTACGCACAACACACTCAACGGGCATCATATCCAGATGCTTCACCAGAGACTCCTGGTCAGATAACCGACGCACAAAATGTGTCGGGATACCAGCAGCCTCAAGCTTTTCCATAATATAAGCATTAAATATATTATTCACCCTGCCTTTTTCATCCAGCTGATCAACTTTCCGGCCGTCAAAGGCAGAGGTATCATCCCTGAAAAACAGGATTAAATAATCAGGATCCTCCGTTGTATAAACGGATTTGGCTTTGCCACAATACAATTCTTTATCTTTTTTCATGGTATTTGCTCCCACAACGCCTGAAAAAGGCCTCTTTCCCCAAGAGACCGGACAAACAATGTAATAACAAAAAATTGTCGTACAAAAATACGGCGATAAAAAAACAGGCATCAGCCTGTTTTTTTATCGTTTACTGTAGGTGCTGCCTGATCTGTTTTAACAGCTGCCCACTTTCCCTTGCAGGTACAGACGTCAGACTGTCTTTTTCCAGAGAAACCTGAATCATATCTCCCAAGACACTGACCCTTAAATGAAATATATCCGAACTCTCAGGGGTATCTGACTTTTTCTTGCTGCCAAAAAGTTTACTGAAGAAACCCGGCTCCGGTTCAACTGCCTTTTCTACATCACTCATGGACAAATAATACAGACCTGCATCTCTGTTTTTATCAATCACTTTAATACCAGAGCGAGATAACGCATCTCCCACAGCATTCCAACCATGACTGAAGGAAACACCCCGAACATTAAGAACAGGATTACCTCCGCCATCCACATCTACCTCAGACCGCTCCATCAGTTTAACAGGTTTATCCTGATAAGAAACCAATGCGTCTCTGGTTCCGCTATCCTTTGCCATAAAGATCATCATATCGCCCAGTAATGCCTGAACCGTTTTCTGACTGCGTTCTCCCATATTATTCCACGACAATGCCTCTGTTTTTTTACTCTCTTTACTGCTGCCGTCCTTACTTCCCTGATGCACAACAGTAACAAGAGTCATGCCGTTCATGTGAGCAGACTTCACGGTAATTCTGATTCGCTCACGAACGGTATCAAAATCATCCGTATCCAGCCATTTACCCAATATAGCTTCCAGCACGTCAGGTTTATCCTTATCCGACCGGATAAGCCAAACAGATTCCATGGTTCCGGCAGATTTGCTCTTATGGGATACGGCAATACCGTGAGCATCAAGATAGCGCACAATATCAGCCCATACATCATCGAACGAACGATTAACCTGAAGCCACCGGCTATTACCATCGGCTTCAATCCGATAAACATTGCCGTCAGGCTGAGTAATCTGTAGTTCAGGCCGTGGAACCACAAAATGATCAGAAGAAGAAGTAACAGGGCGAGCCTGAGGAGATATCTCAGGAATCACCAGCTGATCACCTATAGGAAGCGTATCCATACCTTTTGGTATTTCCATGGTTTTCATCAGTTTTGCATCGGCGTAATCACCGGATTTATCCCGAAAATAACCTTCCTGACCAAACGGGTTAGCACATCCTGCCAAACCAAGCACTGAGGCTGCCAGCGGCAATAACAGAAACGTTGAGGCATACCTCATGGATGTCTGGCTCCTTTTTGCAATGGACCGATCCTTTTTCCCCATATCAGAAATACAAGGAATATCTGGCTTATGGCTGTTCTGCACGTAAAACCCGCTCTTTCTTGTTTAAATCAATCCAGCCTGCTGCAAAGCATCTGCTACCACAGACTCACAGTCAGCAGCAAGCCATGTGAGGGGCAATCGTATACCCTTGTCCATTTGCCCCATCCGGTTCAACGCCCATTTTACAGGAATCGGGTTGGACTCAACAAACAAACCGGTATGTAATGCCTGTAATCTGTCATTTATTGATTGAGCTTCTTCACGATTACCTTTCATTGCTGCAACACACATAGCATGCATCAAAGCCGGCGCAACATTACTCGTGACAGAGATAACACCATGCCCACCTACCAGCATGGACTCCATACCTGTATTATCATCACCGGAATAGACAGCAAAAGGCTCGTCTGTATTCTTACCTACAGGACAACATTCCAGCAATTGTTGAATCCGTGAAACTTGTCCCTTAGCTTCCTTGATTCCTACAATATTATCCAATTTAGCTAATCGGGCAACGGTTTCCGGTAACATATCAACACCCGTACGTCCCGGTACATTATAGAGAATCTGCGGGATATCAACAGACTGCGCTATGGTTTTATAATGCTGATACAATCCTTCCTGTGTCGGTTTATTATAATAAGGTGTTACCAACAGACAAGCATCCACCCCGACAGTTTTTGCTTCTGCCGTCATATGAAGTGCTTTTTGCGTCGCATTAGTTCCTGTTCCGGCAATAACGGAAACGCGACCTTTAACCTGATCAACGACCCGCCGGAGCATCTCAACCTGCTCCTGTTCTGTCAGGGTAGCCGACTCACCGGACGTTCCGGCAACCAGGATGCCATCTGTACCCTCATTAATATGCCACTCCACGAGATCATGAAGCCGTGCCCAGTCCAACTCACCATTTTCCTGCATGGGGGTAGCCAGCGCCACAAGACTGCCTGTAATCATCAACATACTCCTGTTGGATTAATTCACGCTATGTTACTGTTGCACTTCCGGCATCACAAGTCTTTGCTGATTCACTCCCCCTTTTTTTCAGCGCCCATAATGAAACAGACAAAAGACTTTTTATTAAAAAATTGCCGAAACCGTGATTATATACAACTATTGACACTTTAACTTGGCAAAATCAATAGGCCTGTTACTGAAGAGTTTAAAGTGACTACGAGGCAGTAAGAAAATAAATTCCCCTTAAGCTGACGTATAAGTAGTATTGTGGATAAATACAGCCAACGGAGTAGTTCTCTTCAAGAGCGGAAGGTATATACCTATCCGGGGCAATATTAACGACAATTTTTCTGTAACAACCAAGAGATATTAATCAGAGGACGACGACATGACACTAGAACTTGGTCATCCGGCACCGGATTTCACGGCTCAACTCAGCGACGAATCTGAAATAACCCTATCAAAACTCAGCGGATCAAAAGTCGTTCTGTATTTTTACCCAAAAGATAATACACCTGGATGTACCAGCGAAGGTGAAGGGTTCCGTGACCAATACGATGCGTTCCAACATGCGAATACCCTTGTTTTCGGCGTATCCAAAGACAGCATTTCCTCTCATCAAAAATTTCGTGAAAAATACCGTTTCCCTTTTGAACTGATCAGCGACCCTGACGAAACTCTCTGTAAACTATACGACGTAATACGTTTGAAGAAATTATACGGCAAAGAATTTATGGGCATTGAGCGCAGCACATTTCTGATCGGGGTCGATGGCTCATTACAACATATCTGGCGAAAAGTACGCATTAATAACCATATTCATGACGTATTACAGGCGGCAAAAACATTGGATTAACCCTTTTAATCTTTCTTAACAATCGAGACAATCGAGACAATCGAGACAATCGAGACAATCGAGACAATCGAGACAATCTCCAGTACAGCATAAAAAGGCGGGTAACCTGCATAACCCGCCTTAATAAAAAATGCTACGTGGGATTGGAAGGCTCTTTAACAATATCTTCCACCTTAGGCCAGGCATTAATGACAGCCTTGAACAACGTTGCCAGGGGAATTGCGAAAAATACACCCCAAAAACCCCAGAAACCACCAAAAACAAGTACTGCCAGAAGAATCGCTATAGGATGCAAATTCACCGCTTCCGAAAACAATATGGGCACCAGAACATTACCATCCAGAGCCTGAATAACGCCATAAACCACCATCAGCGCCACAAAATAATCACCCAAACCCCATTGAAAAAAACCCACCATTAATACCGGAACGGTTACCACAGCAGCTCCTATGTAAGGCACCAATACGGACAGACCTACCATAACCCCGAGTAAAGCCGCATAATTTAGCCCCATAATACCAAAGGCGATAAAAGTAACCGTACCCACAATGACAATCTCAATGGCCTTGCCCCGAATATAGTTAGCAATCTGACAGTTCATCTCTTCAGCCACCTGATCCAGCAAACGCCGCCTTGCCGGCAAAAAACCACTGACCCAGGCCAACAGTTGTTTTTTATCCTTAAGAAAGAAAAAGACCATAATAGGAACAAGAATCAGATAAATCAGCCAATTCATAGCTCCCGGTAAGCGCGACAGAGAAAAGGACAGTGCCCATTGCCCAAACCCGGCCAGATGACGGTTAATCTGATCGGCCAACAACATAATCTGATTGTCAGAAACAAACCCCGGATACATATCAGGTAAGTTATTCAGGAGCTGTTGTCCGGATTTTACCATACGAGGAACTTCATTCAGCAAGTGAGTCATCTGTTCCCAGATCAGCGGTACCAACACGAGAAGGCATAACAGAAATAATGTAATAAATGCAATAAATACCAACGAAACAGCCAGAGCATGGGGCAGGCGCTTATGTTCCAGCCAATTAACCAACCCCTGCAATAAAAAAGCCAGAACCAGCGCTGCCAGTGCAGGAGCCAGCATATGCCCCATAGTCACGACAACCACGAACCCTAATACCAGTAAAAATAACAGCACCACCGCTTCATAATCAGAGAAGTAACGATGCATCCAGCCTTTAATGATCTCAAGCATTGAGCAACCTGCTATTTATGTTTGAGTTTATAGACAAACACCTCTTCCCCCAGAAACCGGCTTTCGCCAACCGAGGCATCAACGTCTTCTGAAACCACCTTAGGTTTCACTTTATTATTCCGTATAACGTCATTAGATAATAACGTATGACCACTGAACAGAGCATAACTGACAAAATCCCGGACGGATCCAGGATCTGTACATAATACTTCTACAACCTGCCCCGCCTTCATCGTAGTCATCGCCTGCTTGACCTTCAGCAGGGGTAACGGGCAACAGAGTCCCCGTAAGTCCATTGTTTTTTCTGCAGGCTCTTTAATCATGATCACATTGCTTCTCTGTACAATACTTACTATTAACTGTAACTGAATAACAGAAAATACTCCTGCTCTCTATAGGACAGAACAGGTATTATCCGAATAGCCGGCCATAACCATCAACTTCCCTTTGTTCCTTTATGAGCATGTCTTTATTTGAGCATGTTCGTCAGGCGCGTTAAAGTGTAGTCGAATAAAAATGTACCACCACGGCATCAGGTGACACACGATTTTATGAACTATTTTTTTTCCATCCCTGTTTTATTGCTCTGTACCGGGCTTATCATGCCGACGGCGAAGGCTACGCTGCCAGAAACACACACGTCTGTTACCTCTGATAGAATCACTCTTCCCAGTCTGGGAGATGCCTCTTCCGGTATCATCTCCCAACAGCAGGAGTATAGCCTTGGTCAAATGTGGCTCAAACAATTGCGTGCATCCACTCCCATGATCAATGATCCTGAAATGCAGGAATACCTTGAAAGAATGGTAGGACGGCTAGCTGAATCAAGTACCATTAAAGATTTTCGTTTAAGTACGGTGATTATTGACAGCAATGAACTCAATGCTTTTGCTGCCCCCGGAGGCATCATTGGCGTTAATCTGGGTCTGTTTCTTAATGCCACATCAGCGGGCCAGTTTGCTTCTGTCCTGGCTCATGAATTTGCCCACTTGAGCCAGCGTCATTATGCCCGCAGTGTAGAGGACGCAAAAAATCGTCAGGTTCCTACAGCTGCAGCTATTCTGGCTTCAGTAGTACTAATTGCTGCTGGCGGAGGCGATTTAGGCGCCGCAGCATTAACCAGTACTATAGCCGGCGTCTACAGTACCCAGCTCAAATTCAGTCGCCAGTATGAAAATGAAGCAGATAATATTGGCATGCAGACCTTGGTTAGCGCCGGTTATGATCCTCAGGCCATGTCTGAAATGTTTGAGCAAATGAGCAAAGCTAACCGTTACAGCAGCAAACCTCCTGAATATCTCTCTACTCATCCGATTACCCAATCCCGAATTGCAAATACCCAAGCTCGGGCAGACCAGATAAAACAACGCCCTGCCCGCACTGATCCGGATTATGGTCTCATGCGTATACGGGCTATTGTACGGGGAACCCGCAATATTCATGAACTGGTCAGGCAATTCGAAAACGAAATCAATACCCAGCGCACCGGCACCCCATTAATATCCCGTTATGGTCTGGCAGTTGCCAGCCTAAAAGCAGGCAATATCACTAAAGCCGGACACAATATTAAACGACTGATAAAACATGAACCGGATAACCTTCATTACCAAAGTTTAAATATTCAATTCCTCGCCCGTAAGGGGGAGACAAAACAGGCATTAAACCAGATAAACGCCTTATTAGATATATACATCAATAGCTACCCCTTACTGACACTAAAGGCAGACATCCAGTCCCAGATGAATGATTTTCCCGGTGCCCGCGCTACTTGCCTACAACTCACCCGTCTTCGACCAAAAGATCCCAACGTCTGGTATCGTCTGTCTGAAGCACAAACCCAAGCCAGAGATATTCTGGGTTTTCATCTGGCCCGCACCGAATATTTCTTTCTTATCGGTAACCTGTCGGATGCCATCAAGCACGCGGAATACGCAAAAAACCTCGCAGGCAATAACGATATCCTTCTCGCTAGACTGGATAAAAAACTGACAGACCTGCGAGCCTACCAACAGCAGATGAAAAAAGCCCTGCGATAAGAGGCTTTTTTCATCAAATCTGCTATCAATATAATACAGTTCAGCTTGAAGCAGATACTTTACCAGAGTCAGCGAACAGGCTTTTCTGCCTGCCCGGGATGCATTCGATGAAATTATCAGGCAAACATGTCCAACGACATTATTTTAATCCCAGATATAAAATTGTTGCCTGCGTCATCCTTGCATCAACCAGTTGCTTTATAAATGCAAGCCAGGTTATTTTCTCAGGAATTATCATAAATCCCAACCAAGGCTGGATCTGTACCATTAATAAAGATACTCTTGAAGAAAATCGCACAGCTATAGGAAACGGCTTCTGCCGCCCAGATAAGCACATCACTATCAATGATACAAAAATAGAAATAACGATAGACAACTTTATCCATACATGGGAAATTATTAATAACGGAGTCATTCTTCACCAGCCACTTCAGTATAATCCTGCCAAATGTCCTAAGTCCTGCACACCAATTCAGCTGTTTCCTTGTGTTCAGCATCATGATGTTCCACATTTTTACCAGACAAAATTAGATAAGGATGTAAAGCCGAAAGATCCTTCGAACCAAAAACTTACTCAATATTACGACAAAAAAAAAATCAATCAGACAACTTACGATATCGTATACAACTGCGTTGGTCAGATAAAAAACATAAAGAACTGGCAAGAAAAAGCATCATTTTATATTGCAATAGCCGGCAATAATTACGAAGAGGATACCGTTCGGGAATGGAGTGAGGATTTATTTGATCAATTAATACAAGCGAACGCCATATCAGAATCCCAACCCTCGTCTACAATCTTTCGCCATGTTATCCTGAATCTCTGGCGTCTACAACATCCACCTCCCATTCCTATCATGCCTGAAAAACTGCTTAAAAATCAGACTATGCAACTGAATGTACAATATCAGTTATATACCGTCGGCAGCTATACCCAACCCATACAATAGGTTATGCTCATTTGTGTCAATGATAATAAAAAGAGGTATCTGACATGATATATTCTGTTGACGAACTGAATAATGCCTATCTTGCTCAGGCAAAAGCCATCCATGACCGATATGAAAAAGTAAGCAATACCCAGCGTACTTCTGAGAAAGACAATACCCGTTATTTTATGCAGATTTATAAAAAAATACTGCCCCGTGGTCAATGTGCCAGAAAATTATTCATGGATACTTGAAAGCAACTATCTTAATTTCCCATTTGAGTTTGATACTTAATACCAAAAGGGCGTTTCATCTTTTAGTCCACAATCTGTCAACGATAAAACGCCTGAAACAGGTTAAAAAGCCTTTTTTTATACGCTTCTATTTCAATACAGGTTATTCCTTTAGCTATTCTCTACAGCACCGAATCCATCATGAGGGCTATGGAGTGTTCCCTGTTAGCATAAATAAAGACATTTGTATTATAGTTTGTGGCTTTTAGGCTACCTATAACTCGTACTGAGCTTCGCGATGATCAATAGAGTCGCATAAAAGACCTGCTTCCAAAAAAAGCTTCAGACTGCGGAGTGATTGCTAAGGACAATCGCAAATTTCTTGAGACCGTTTTATGGATTGCTCAGACTGGGGCACCTTGGAGAGACTTGCCAAATTTTTTTGGAAACTGGCACAGAATCTACGTCCGCTATAATCGCTGGTGTCATAAAGGAACTTGGGGTGATATTTTTGAAGAGCTTTCGAAAGATAAGGGCCTGGAGTATTTGATGGTTGACGGCAGTATTGTGTGTGTCCATCAGCATGGCGCTCCAAAAAAAACAGCTTAGGCTGATGAAGCCTTTGGAAAGTCAAGAGGAGGCTTAACAACCAAAATCCATGCTGCGGTCGATGCTCTGGGCAATCCTGTCCGCTTGATACTAACAGAGGGTCAAGCATCAGAATATGGGCAAGCTAATGCATTGATAGAGAACGTTAGCGCTGATTATGTTCTAGCGGATAAAAGTTATGATTCAGATGCTTTTATTCTATCGATACGCAGCAGCGGTGCCGAATCCGTAATCCCTCCAAGAAAAGGGAGGATATAACCAAGACTTTATGATCGAGAGTTATACAAAGAACGCAATCTTGTCGAAAGATTATTCCAAAAACTGAAGCACTTCCGCAGGGTGGCTACGCGATATGAACGACTTGGGCGCAACTACTTGGGCATGCTCCTGTTAACTGCTTCAGTGATTTGGCTGGCCTAACTAAGAACACTTCCTAGCCACCCTGAATACCTTTCTGTCGGTTCCTTATATATCGAGCCATTTCTTCTGTCTTATTGGCTGCCAATTGTGCATGCCATGTAATACCACCCAAAGGAGCCTGTTTTTTTCTGTCTTTTCGCGAATTAACAGCATCCTGATAATCCCGGCTGTGTTCGACCTGAGCCAGAGAAACATCAGGTTTCTTCTGGGCATTTGTTTCATCTGCAGTTTTTTCCAAACGGTTATCCTCCGTGGACAGCACCGCCTTGTCAGCATCTTGAGAATTAACTACTTCCTGAACGGAACCCGCATTGAGAAAGTGTATAAAATCATCGTTATTTACATACTGGTTTCCAATTTTCTTCTGATCAAATCTTGGATTCCATATCATTGGCCGCATAGTTCCATCTGCCACCACTTCCCGAACCGCAACAACCCGCTCAGGAGGAATATATGTTGTCATCACCTCCTGAGAATCCAATGCGTACTGATCCGCTGTCTCATCCAGATGCTGTGAAACATCTGCAGCCTCCTCAGGAACGACAAGATAGACCCATCGTGACGGAGCATGTAAATTTGTTGTCTTGGTATATCCTCCCTCACTAACAAATCCTAGGCTATCTGACATAGATACAACACCGCCTGTATATCCTACATTTTTATCCGCTACCCCCGAGCTGTTAACATAAGGCTCATTCAACAAACCTTTCTGATACCCAAGGCGGCTCAATAACGGTGGCATGAATCCCTTGTTAAAAATCGTTTCCGGTCCGGTCCCCACCGCCCGAAAAGCAGACCGGACCTGTCCTGTTTCAAAACGGGTTCCATGCTGTTTTTCCAGTTCATGCTTAATGAAAAACCCCCGAGAATCTCGATATTTTTTATTCTCTAATGTACAGAGGTTAGAAGCCATATTAACCATATTCACAGCTTTCCTGAATTTTTTGAATGCAGCTAACCGGCTGGAATAATCTTCATTCTGCTGACCACCAGTGGGATTAAATGCCCGAGCCATTTCAAATGCAGCATCACTCCCCACTTCTCCGACCAAAGTACGACGCACCCGTCGTTCCAGATTGCCCTTTGGATTCAATCCTTTCTTACCTGATTTACCTTTTTTCTCTTGCCTAACGTCCTCTACATATTTCACCACCGAACGATGAACGTCAGCTTTCAGTTTTTTTTGCTTTTTGGCGGATAAACGATCCCACTGTGTTTGCATTTCGGAAGTTTTATTCCACGCCTCATAAATTTCCAGCTCTGTTTTGCGAATATAAATAACATTACGCAGATTCTGAACCTGATCAGGAAGCAAAAACCCCTGCACCTCCATTTTCTCAAGATCCGTTTCTATCTGCAGCAAGGCGCCTGCTTCAAAACAGGCGCCAACAACTTCCTGACAAAACTTCTGAATATCCCGTTGATTCATGGTTTCAAATGCCAAACGATCAACCACTAATGAGGTTTCCTGCCGCCCTCCCGAACGGGTATATTGCCTTTCCATCCCTACTTCCGGACGATCTTTGAGCGCTGCTATCATGGCAACCAGAGAAAGTAATGTCTCCTGATTTTCCCTTTTACCTACATCCTTTCCGGCATGCTGATGATTAAGCACATCAGCAATTTGATAACTTTCTGCATGCTTAAGGATTTGTCGGCGCGCCTCTGACAGGTTTTTCTGGTCTTGAACTTTTTGCTCTCGAATTTCAGCATAAGACTGGTAGAGTTCATTACCCATTGACAACCGTTTCGTCAGTTTTTGTATCCCTCGGGTACCATGGGATTTTTTATGGCCATGACTGCCCCTAAGATCTTTATGCTCTAGATGAAACCTACACTGCTTCGCAAGTTGATGTAATTTTTTAACATCCCCCGCCGTTAGATGTTCCTTTTTCAGGGATTCTTTTAATGTACCCTCCACATAATCCAGTACGGCTCTCTGATCACAATGACGCAATACAGCCCTATAAAAAGTATAAACATCCTTTTGATTGAGTTTATAAAACGCTTTTTTATGCATAACAACAGACGTTTTCTGACGGCCCTTAACATGATATTTAAGCGTTTCCCCAACTTCTGGCCGGCTTTTTAATGCAGCAATATCCGCAATCCCCTGTTCGAGGCAGTCAGGATCTCCTTCTTGACGTCCCAGCATTTTTTCCAAAAAAAACACATTTAACGTTTTGGCAACCTGCTCTCCATTGCCGGATTTTTCTAATACCCGCCGTCGTTCCCCCGTCAAGGCTACCTGCTTTTCAATTTTCCTTTCTCTGACACTCTTATATTGTCCAGAGTCTGCCTTATTTAAACCGATTGATTTGACGACTCTCTGATTTACAGCGGCTTTATGGCGCCTGAATTTACCCTTTTTATCCAGCACAAGTTCATCAGGTACCTCAACACTCGCCTTATCAGAAGATCCCTCTTCTATAGAAGGTAATGGTTGATACGCTTGTGGACGATCAGGTCCCTGAGTAGATCCAGGCATATATTATGTGCTTCCTTCTTGCTCCAGAAACGATGCGATGAGCTTGTAAAAAACCGGAAAACACTGACATTATACCGGTTATAAACTTTACGCATACAGATATCGGCTATCCTTCATAAAATATAATTACCTTATGACTAATCAATTGTTTTAGTTATAATTTCTGCCATTATTAATACAACTAATCATATAGACATTCCCCGATAACTGTGTTGTCATCTTTATAGCGAAATAGCGGACTGATTATATTTGTTAAAATAAAAAGGCCGGAAGGATCTTATGCACACAAATATGTGCCGATGATTAACCGGCATTAGCAGGTTATATAGTGCAGAAGAAACAACGTATAGCCATCATTGGTTCTGGCATCAGTGGATTATCCTGTGCCTGGTTACTGTCCAAAACGCACGCCGTCACGCTTTATGAAAAAGAACCGTATTTTGGTGGCCACAGTAATACCGTATATGTTCCTCATAAAACAGAAAACATTCCTGTAGATACCGGATTTATTGTTTTTAATCAAAAAACCTATCCTAACCTTGTCGCCCTTTTTAACTACCTTCAGGTGCCTGTTGAGAAAACTACTATGTCCTTTTCTGTTTCCATTAATAACGGAGAGACAGAGTATGGAGGTTCTGGCATTAATGCGCTTTTTGCACAACGCAGTAACCTGTTCAGATACTCGTTCTGGAAAATGCTGCTGGATATTCGACGATTTTACCGATCATACCCACAATGGATAAATACATTACCCGCTGAAACAACATTACAAGACCTGCTTATATGCCATGGATACAGCTCCCGGTTTATTTATGACCATCTGTTACCCATGGGAGCGGCTATCTGGTCTACCCCGCCGGATAAAATGTTACATTATCCCGCTCTTTCTTTTTTACGATTCTGTGATAACCATGGTTTGCTCACATTAGGCCAGCGTCCTCAATGGCTCACTGTCAAAGGAGGGAGTCAGGAATATGTCAGACGTATGCTGGACAGCATCCACAACAACGGCCATCATCAGCAGTGCTTACAGCATCGTAAAGTAAAAAAAGTATCACGATCCGAACAGGCTATTACTGTTACTGATGAAAACGGACAAATTCATACGTATGACCAGATAGTATTTGCCTGTCATGCCGATACCACACTGACTCTTCTTGAGGATGCTGACACACAGGAATCGCTGTTATTAAGCGCTTTTCCCTTCCAACGGAATACGGCTGTCCTCCACAGTGACAAAGAGTTAATGCCCCGAAAAAAGCAAATATGGTCAAGCTGGAATTATTTATCTGACAAAAAAAAGCAGCAACAAAAGCTCTGTGTCACTTACTGGATGAATCAACTGCAACACATAAAAAAAGTGCCTTTGTTTGTCACTCTTAACCCTATTAAACAACCTCAGTCAGAACTGGTACACGGAGCATTTCATTACAGCCATCCACTGTTTACCATTCCGGCAATAAACGCCCAAAAAGAGCTATGGCAGTATCAGGGAAAACGGCGAACATGGTATTGCGGAGCCTGGATGGGATATGGTTTTCATGAGGATGGTTTACAATCGGGTTTGCGAGTTGCTGAATTACTGGGCAGAGTAAAACGACCGTGGACAGTTCCCAATGAAAATAGTCGTATTATTCATTCCTCATTTCCTGTCAGGTCACCTCAAGTATGAAATCTGTTTTCTATCAAGGGGATTTAAGCCACGAGCGCATTACTCCTAAGCAACACAAGTTTTCTTACAAAGTTAATCCATGGCTGATTGATCTGGATGAATTACCCCTTCTGGAAAAAAATTTAGCTCTGTTTGCTTATAACCGACCGTCTGTCGTGGCATTTCATGAAAAAGACTATGGCAATGATGTAGCAATACCCCTGAAAGAACAGATAAACTGTTTACTGACAGAACATCATATTCCCCGCGCAGAATCCATTCATATTTTATGCTTTCCCCGCATACTGGGTTACGTCTTTAATCCTCTTTCTGTCTATTACTGCTACGACCAAAAGCAATGTTTGTCAGCTGTTATTTATGAAGTCAACAATACATTCAAAGAGCGACATGCGTATGTTATTCCTGTTAGCAAAACAGAAAGCAACACGAAGCGGATCCAACAAAATACACAAAAATGCATGCACGTCTCACCTTTCTTTTCAATGCAACATCAATATGTTTTTTATGTTTCCGAGCCGGATAATTTGCTCCGGCTAACCATACAATTACTGGATAACCAGAAAAGCACTCATCCATCAAAAGTATTTACTGCAACGCTCACTGGCAGACGAGTTCCCCTCAACAATTCATCATTGTTACGGTCACTGCTGCCTTTACCTCTGCAAACACTGAAGATAACCATAGCCATACATTGGGAAGCTTTCAGGCTATGGCTCAAGAAACTGCCGCTGTTTCACCACCCAAAGGGTCATCGTTCTTTTGAAAGCAGTTCTGGAAAGACTATTCCCACTC
>NSIT01000036.1_pt1 | contig 22740 bp, 24 predicted proteins | sample 1450681 | NCBI WGS metagenome assembly NSIT01 (sample SAMN07455404, study PRJNA386592) | invertebrate metagenome | isolation source: Endozoicomonas-like sequences binned from scallop gill tissue | host: Pecten maximus | place: United Kingdom: Lyme Bay MPA | collected 2013-06-01
AAATTCGAATATCCTTGAAAGAAAATATATTGCCCGGTACTGAAATTCGTATCAATCGTCACGGAGGAGAATTGACGGTGACGCTGAATACCACATCAGCAGAAGCTCATAATTTTCTGGCCCAGCATCGGGCAAGTCTTGAACAGAGCTTAACGGAACGATTTGGTAATGATGCCGTAAAAGTGGATATTAACATGTCTGGAGAGGGCGGGGAGCAAAACGATGGGCGCTCCCGTAATGAGTATGTCGCCGAGGAAAAAAATAACGACAACGACCAGCAGATAGGATAATTCATGGCTGTCAGTTCGGTGCAGTTTCATCACATGAGCCCGTTTCAGGCCCAGTTAGGCAGGGTGCTGGCCAGCCGGCAAAAACACTATTCATGCCAGTTGGCTGAAAGGGATTGTCAGGTTCAGCTAGGAGCTTTGCTGACATCTCAAAAACCGGCTATTGCTTTGGCACTGGTACTGGATGTTATGGGTGAGCAGATTTTGCTTGGGCTTGACCGATTCCTTCTGGAGCAACTGTTACCCGGAAAGCTAACGGTAAAAACGGCACAAAATTTACCAAAAGATCTGTTTATGGCGGCTATAGCCAGTACGATGACGCCTGTACTGGAGCAGTTAGGGCATGGCCTCGATGCTGCTATTGTCTTGAATGATATGGGAAACCCTACTGATATAACACCGGAAATCATGATTCAATGTCGCTTTGACCAAGGGGTAGGAACAGGATTTGTTGCGTCTTCACAGGCCGTATCAAAGTTGGTAGAGCAGCTGCCTGTTGCAGAGGCGTCAGTGGTTAAAGAAGGAATTCCTTGGTGGGTGGGTCTATTAGCTGGGAGAAGTCGATTATCCTTGTCCCTGTTTAAGACTCTGGAAATCGGTGATGTTATTTTTTTACAGGAAACCGCACAGGCCAATGAATTAATGGTTCGTGTATCCGGTTCTTTGTTGTTTATCGCTACTGTTGAGAATAACAAAATTACAATCGCACAGAGGGCAACCCCTATGGATGAGCAGGAATTGCCAGAAGTTCCGGATGAGTTTGATGAAGAGGAAAATATGGAAGAGCCGCCGGCGGAGCCAAAGGCTTTCCCCGGGGAGATGGGTGTTTCAGACTTGTCCGTAGAGCTGTTGTTTGAAGTGGGACAACACAAGATGACCATCGGCGAATTACAGGCTTTACAGCCGGGTTATGTTTTTGACCTGAATCGCCCTGTTGACCATCCTGTGCGCATTCTGGCCAATGGAAAGGTGATTGGCAGCTGTGAGCTGGTCAACATCGACAACCGGATCGGTGCACGTATTACAGACATAAAACGGAAATAACTGACAGCCTCTGGCAGGTACGCTATGGACAGCAGCGCGATTACATTGACCAGCCCGTTTTATTTGCTGATTCCTCTGGCGTTGATGTCGCTGATTCCCTTTATTGCGGTCGTCGGGACGTCCTTCTTGAAGCTTGTTGTGGTTTTTTCCATTCTGCGCAATGCGACGGGTCTGCAGCAAATTCCGCCAAATATCGCCATGAATGCGCTGGCAATTATCCTAACGTTATATGTGATGGCTCCGGTAGGGTTTCGCGCCTATGAAACACTATCAACGATGGATACTCAGTTTGACATTAACGATCCGGACTGGATAGAAGCAGTAAGTGCTGCTGCCCGGCCCTATAAGGAATTTCTTCTAAAAAACACCCATAAGCGTGAACGGGATTTTTTCTATAAAACGGCCAGTGTCTTATGGCCGGAAGAAGATAAGAAAGACCTTGATCGTGAGGATTTTATTATACTGGTGCCCGCTTTTTGTATTAGTGAGCTGACCCGTGCTTTCCAGATTGGGTTTTTACTGTATCTGCCGTTTATTGTCATCGACTTGATCGTATCTAATATTTTGCTGGCTATGGGTATGATGATGGTATCTCCCATGACCATATCATTGCCTTTTAAACTACTGTTGTTTGTGATGCTGGATGGATGGACCCGCCTCACTCATAATCTGGTGCTCAGTTATGGATAATCGGGTCAAAGTCAGGATAACTTATCCGACAGGGGAGAGACCTTATGCTTGACCCTGATGTTATCGGTCTGACGGCTCAGGCATTACTGTTGACGCTGATATTGTCCATGCCTCCTATTATTGCTGCGGCAGCCATAGGACTGATTATATCGCTCATTCAGGCATTAACCCAGATACAAGAGCAAACGTTGCCTTTCGCGTTTAAGCTGATTGCCGTGATCCTCAGTATTTTTGCCACAGCCCGCTGGGTTGGTATTGAAATTTATAACTACAGCATGGCCATTATGAACCAGATCCCGGGAATCTAGTCATGCCTATTGATATCGACAGTTTCAAGGACTGGTTCCATATCCTTTCTACAGGCCTGCCGAGAATCATTGCGCTTTTTACAGTACTTCCCATGCTTCACAAGCGTGTATTGGGAGGCGCCATGATCCGTAACGGTATAGCCATGACGCTTGTGATCTTTTTGCATCCTATGTTATCTGATGCAATCCATGGCGAGCATGATTTATGGTGGACGGCAACAATTATCCTTAAGGAAATTTTTATCGGGGCGCTATTAGGCTTTTGCATTGCCATCCCCTTTTGGGCGCTGGAATCTGCTGGTTTTTTTATTGATAACCAGCGTGGTGCGTCCATGGCCAGTACAATGAATCCGCTATCAGGCGGAGAAACATCCCCAATGGGCATTCTTTTTTCTCAGTCCTTTACCGCCATTGTTATGACCAGTGGATTATTCCTGTTGATTCTTGAGAGCCTGTTTGCCAGCTATGCCGCATGGCCGGTAGACAGTTATTATCCTAATTTGAATATAAAGGCGGCAGTATTCTTTTTAGGACAGTTTGATCTGATTATTACTTTGGCTATGTGGTTGGCAGCACCTATTGTCATTTCCATGTTTATTACGGAATTTGGTATTGCATTGATCAGCCGCTCTGCTCCTCAATTGAATGTGTTCATACTGGCCATGCCCATAAAAAGTGGCGTGGCAGCAGCTATTTTGGTGCTTTATATCAGTACTATATTGACCCTGTCTCGTAAGCATATGCTGGAAATCCCCAGTCTGTTTAAGACATTGGGGGTGCTCTGGCAATGAGTGAAAAAACAGAACAGCCTACCCCGAAAAAACTGCGGGATGCACGAAAAAAAGGTCAGGTAGCTAAAAGCAAAGAGGTATCAGGCACGTTGGGACTGATTGCTGTGATTAGTGTTATCTGGGCTATGAGTGATGACTACATGACCAGCATTCAAGAAATGCTGATTTTACCGGCTGACGTTTATAACGATGATTTTAAAATCGCTCTTAAAATCGTTGTTGACGGGATTCTGAGAGAATCCATTCTGCTTTTGCTGCCATTAATTATGGTAACGTTATTAGCAGCTATTTTTGGCAATATTATGCAGTTCGGGATTCTTTTTTCGCCGGAGTCTATCAAGCCGGATATTAAGAAAATTGATCCGGTTCAGGGATTTAAAAAAATATTTGCCGTAAAAAATCTGGTGGAATTTGCCAAGTCCATTATCAAGATTCTGTTTCTTTCCTTTGTCGTTTATTATGTGATTGTCATCAGTCTTAAGGATATGATGAATCTGCCCTACTGTGGCACAGACTGTATAGCCCCTCTTGTGGGGGTTCTGATGCAGAAGTTGTTACTGTATTCTGCTGTAGCGTTTGTTGTGATTGCTGTTTTTGATTATTTGTTTGAACGCCATAATTTTATGAAACAACAAAAAATGACCAAAGATGAAGTGAAGCGTGAATACAAAGAAAGCGAAGGCAGTCCGGAAATAAAAAGTAAACGGAAAGAGATTCATCAGGAAATATTAAATTCTGCAGAAAATACCTCAAAATCCGATGTGGTGATTAAAAACCCGACCCATATTGCCGTGGGGTTGCATTATAACGAAGGGAGAACTCCGTTGCCGGTCGTTATGGTCAAGGGGCGAGGCGCTAATGCCCGTTTCATTATTAAAGTGGCCGAAAAAGAAGGCATCCCTGTGCTGGAAAATGTACCTTTGGCCCACGCCTTGTTTGAAGTGGGAATGGCAGATTTTATCCCGGGGGAGTTGATTGAACCCGTAGCAGAAGTCTTTCGGTGGGTTCAGGAGATTAAGGACAGCAAAGATTTGGGCGATTTCAGTGATGATTTTACCAGTTAAGGGGCATATCATATCAATGGATGTATCATATTATGGATGCTTTCAGATTGTGAGATTGGCTCTTTAGCTTTTAGTCGCACTCTAATGACCAGATAGTTATGTTGTCTATGGTCATAGCTTTCCATTTATGCTCTGGTGTTAAAAGTTCGGGAGGGGTGTAATAATCTGACTGAATCCATAACCTCCAGTTAAATGCAATCTTTTTTTTCTGAAAGCGTAAGTCAAGCCATATTTCTGTTAAGTCTTTATAGTATTGCTCATGATCGTTACTGGTCTCCCTGAATAAATGCTTCATAATAAAATAAAGGTATGGGTAAATTATTTGGTCGCTTTCTTCGCATATTGTGTGAAACTCTTCAGGTTTGGTTGTAGGTTTTCTTGGAACTTTGTTTTCCTTAAAGATAAGGTAATCTATTATTACCATGAGATGCCAGTAGTGTTGAGGGCAATTCGTTGGTTTTGTAGTAGCATTAATTTCCCAATCTTTGTATCCTAAAGAATAAGCTTGTTCCTTAATGATAGCTATGTGATCTTCATTAATCGATAGTATCGGAAATTTAAATACAGGTACAATGGCTGTTATTTCATCGAATAATTCCTTCGTTTTTTGTAGTCTATTTTGAAAACGTGTAAATATATCTTTTTTTATGGCGCCAATATTTTCATCAGAAATGAAGAAGTTTCTCTCATCTCCATGTAAAAAAAATACCAAGGAAAATTTAAATTTTGAGAATAGATGTTTTTTATCTGTATCTATATCCTGAATAAATTTAAGCCAATCTATTGTTCCTAGCACTGGAAGGGGGCTAAGAATATAAAAGACAAAAAACAACAGCGTGAATTGCACTAATTTCATGTTATCTAACCAACAAACGTTGAATCGAATATGCAATGTTATATATAGTCCATTAGTGAGTGTAGACTATTGGAATTTATTGATTGATATTGGATTCAATAATTTGAGAATGTGTATTTTTTATCATCTGTTCTGCCTGCTGAATCCCTGCTTGTAAGGCTTTTCTGGCGTACATATCTTGTTCATGGAGCAGTGCTGTTTGCCAGCTGCTAATGGCTTCTTGATAAAAATTTTGCTCAAAATAATCGATGCCCTGTAAGCCAAGAGCTATCGTGTTATTTTTATCCAGCGTCAGGCTTTCCCGGATTAAATAGCGGACTTTGTCTGTTATCACATTGTTGTGACTTAAAAAAAGAGCCTGTGCATACTGAGCGCTGATTTGTGGTTGTTTATTATTGTTTTTATGTAAGTCTGAAAAATAACGGGATGCTATGGCTGGTCTTCCCGTCGTTAGATAATGACTTCCTAAAAGGAATTCCGCTTGGGTGTTATCAGGATTTTCTGTGTGCCATTTTAGCAGAGCTTCTTCTATCATAATGGCTGTTGCATCAGGATTATTGAGTATTTGAGCAACACGAATGGATGTTGATGCGCCCAAAAATGAATACAAACCAAAAGAGCTGGCGGGAATAATAAAAAACAGTAAGGTAAACAGGGAGATATCCCTGAGGCGTTTTTGTCGTAACAAAGGGCCATAGGTTATGAGAATAGCGATAATGGTTAATAATCCAGCGGTTATCCAAAATGTCATGGAGCCTTCTTATCGTTATTGGGTGTATTGTTGACTAAATTATCTGGTTGGAGCGATGAAATTCTGTGCTTTCTCAGAGTACCCAATAGAAATGCCAGTCCCATGATGAATAATAAAATCGGGAATAGCCAGAGAGCAGCGGTTTTTTCATTAAACTGCGGACGGTAATGAATGTATTCTCCATAGCGATCTACCATAAATGCGATGATTTCCTCATCACTTTTTTCGTCGTTTAAGAGGCGAAAGACTTCTGCCCGTAAGTCATTGGCAATGGGCGAATTGGAGTCGCCTATGCTTTGATTCTGGCACTGGGGACAGCGCAGTTCATGGGTGAGTGTTATAAATCGTTCCTGATCGCTGTTACTGTTAAAATGGTAGGTATCAATGCTGGCTGAGGCATAGGAAGCAAAAATGAGAATGAATATTGTTAGCCTGCGATAAAAAGGAAACATTACTGTTACTCCTGGTCAGTTTGCTTATCAGCAGTGTTCATGGAGTTGTTTAATGCCTCATAGAACTGTCTTATATTCTGGTTCCATACGGATTGATCCAAAATACCAATGTGCCGGTAGTGAATGATACCTTTGTTGTCGATAAGAAAGGTTTCTGGTGCTCCATAGACTCCGAGGTCAATGCCAAGCTTTCCGGTTTGATCAAGCAGAGTTTCCCGGAATGGATTGCCTTTTTGCTGCAACCATTGGCGGGCTTTATCCGGATCATCTTTATAGTTGACCCCGTAGATAATTACGCCCTCGTTAGCTAATTTCAGCAGGAAGGGATGTTCGATGGCACAGGCTGTACACCATGTTGCCCAGATATTAATGAGAGCGGGTTTTCCGATAATCTCTTTTTCCGTCAAAAAGTGATTTTCATCGGTCAGGCTACCTAGTGAAAAATTTGGTACAGGCTGATTCAGTAAAGCGGAAGGCAGGGCATGATTTTTTTTTCCCTGAAGCAGGGAAATCCAGAACATGACGCAAAGTCCAAGGAACAGAATCAGGGGTAATAACAACGTCCAGCGTTTCATAGACATTTCCCGTTTAATTCCAAAGCCGTATTTTTTGTAGTTTTCAAATGCTTTCTTTTAGCTCGATACCGTTTGTCTGATACAGCCAGAGCTCCTCCTGCAGCCATTAGAAATGCACCTGCCCATATCCAGGCAATAAAGGGTTTGACATAGATGCGCACGGCCCAGCTTTTTTTCTGTTCATCCAACGGTTCACCTAAAGCAACATAAAGATCTCTTGCTGGTGTCGTATCAATGGCTGCTTCCGTCATGATCATTCCTGTGACTGGAAAAAAGCGCTTTTCCGGATGCAAACGGGCGACGGTATTGTTGTTTTTGTGCACTAAAAAAGTACTGTAGTCAGATACATAGTTAGGCCCGTTTTTTATTTTTGTTCCCTGAAAGGTAAATGTATAGTCATTGACTGTTGTTGTATCCCCCGGAGCCATACGAAGATCCTGCTGTGTACTTCCAGTGCTGCTGACAGATACACCGATGATGGTAATGGCCAGACCCAAGTGAGCCATATGCATACCATAAAATGATCTTCTGTGTATTTTCAGCCTTGCCATGAGAGAGGCACGGCGTTTTCTATAAAATATATCGTAAAAGAGGGTACTGATTATCCATAGAGCTAGCATAATGCTTATTACGGATAGAGTAGAGAGTGAGTCATGAAAAAGAAGGTATAACAACATGCCGCCCGCTACGCAAAGAATAAGTAAAGCGGTGGACTTCCTAATCAGCATAAGGGAATTGTCTTTTTTCCACTGTAATAAAATGCCAAACCCCAGAGAAAGAGCCAGAAGTAGAGCTATAGGGGTAAATGTTTGATTAAAATAAGGAGGGCCAACAGATATCATTCCGGCATCGAGCGTCTCCAGAATAAGGGGGAATAGTGTACCAAATAAAACCGTCGCTGCACTTACTGTCAGCAGGATGTTATTGAGCAACAGTAATGTCTCTCTTGAGCACCAGGAAAAAACCGTTATTTTATGAAGATTGGGTATGCGCAGTGCGAACAGCAACAGAGCTGCGCCGGTGACGCACAACAAATAAATAAGGATGAATATTCCTCTGTCAGGATCATTGGAAAAAGCATGTACAGAGGTCAGAATTCCGGAGCGTACGAGAAAAGTGCCCAGAAGACTTAATGAAAAACAAAAAATGGCCAGAAGGAGTGTCCAGCTTGAAAACAGTCCGCGTTTTTCTGTGATCGCTAAGGAATGAATCAGAGCAGTTCCTGTCAGCCATGGGATTAATGAGGCATTTTCTACCGGATCCCAGAACCACCAACCTCCCCAGCCCAGTTCGTAATAAGCCCACCAACTTCCCAGTGCTATGCCCAGTGTGAGAAAACACCATGCGGCTGTTGTCCAGGGCCGAAGAATTCTTGCCCAACTGGTATCGGGCTTACCTTCAATTAATACAGCAACGGCTAGTGCATAAGCTACCGAAAATCCTACATATCCCATATATAAAAGAGGAGGATGAATGATCAGACCAATATCTTGTAAAAGTGGATTCAGGTCGGCACCGTCTGTGGGTGGAAAAGGCAGTAATCGGATAAATGGGTTTGAAGTAAACAGTATAAAAAGGAGAAATCCTGTACTGATTGCTCCCAGAACAGATAAAGCATTGACATAAAGAGGATAAGGGAAAAGATGTTTTTTTAGTGCCACTGCAGCAGTCCATCCGGATAGGATGAGTATCCAAAGCAGTAGTGATCCTTCATGTCCTCCCCAAACAGCACTGACTTTATAATAGATGGGTAGTAAGGAGTTAGAATGACGGGCAACATAATCTACGGAAAAATCGTCGGATAAAAAGGCACAGATCAGGATCATAAAGGCCATGAAAACAAAGAAAAACAGCCCTATAGCCAGAGGTTTGGCCAAGTTCATCCAGGAGGTATATTGCTTAATGCTTCCTATAAGAGGGAGCAGTGTAAGGATAGTTGCAATGCACAAAGCCAAGATCAGAGAAAACAGCCCTAACTCAGGAATCACTGCTTACCTCCTGATCTAGTAGTGCATCGTTATTGTTAAGATTAGATTGGAGGCTTTTCTTAACTTCCGGTGGCATATAAGTTTCATTGTGTTTTGCCAGTAAAGTATCTGCAATGAAGCGTTGTTTCTGATCGATGTGTCCGGTAGCAACTACTCCCTGACCCTCTGTAAAAAGATCAGGTAATATTCCGTCGTACAAAACATTAATAGTCTGCTTGCCATCGGTGATTTTAAAAGACACCAATAAACTTTTTGGATCTCTTATGATCGAACCGTGAACAACAAGCCCTCCTCCTCTTATGGCTGTGTTTAGTGGCGCTGCACCCTGTACAATTTGAGTAGGAGAGAAATAATGGTTAATATTTTCTTTCAGGGCAAATAAGATCAGTGTCGCTGTAATGCCAGCACCGATAAATAACAAGGCTAAAAGCCATAGCCTCTGACGGTGTACGGTGCTCATATTCGCCTTCCCCCTGTTTTTTAAATCATTATTACTGTGTCGCCTGTATGTAGTACTTTTGTTATTTGATCTTTTTTTCTACTTTTATCTTCTTGGCTTTAACTGAAGTCCTTTACTATGTGCATATTGATGCATTTGCCGGTAAATTTGCCGGATTACCCGTTTTTTGCAAAATACAGGTTCCAGCTGGTTATACAGAATGACGATAACTGTCAGGGCATAAGCAGACCAGACATAAACCGCATGGCCTCCCATATTTAATAAACTGGATAAACTTTCAAAATACATAATTGTAATCCCTGTTATTGTTGTGACTTACCCATTAACGAAATAATTGTCGTACCCAGTAGGTACGTCGTTCACGAGCAAGAATTTCATTATGAAGCCGTGCAATCATGACGCTGATGAAAAACAGATAAAAAGCTGCTATGCAAAAAAGTAAAGGCCAGAGCATTTCAGGTGCGATAGGCGGTTTTTCTGTGAGGGTGAGCGTTGAGCCCTGATGAAGGGTACTCCACCACTGAACGGAAAACTTAATAACCGGAATATTGATTACCCCTATAATGACCATCAGTGAACAGGCTTTTGCTGCGGTTTTGGGTTTCAATGCACTACGCAGGGCCATAATACCCAGATAAAGAAACAGTAAGATCAGCATGGAAGTCAGGCGAGCATCCCATACCCACCAAGTTCCCCATGTGGGCTTGCCCCAAATAGAGCCGGTTAATAGTGCTAACAGAGTAAAAGATGCACCGACAGGTGTGCAGGAAGCAATGAACATGTCGGCTATTTTTATACGCCATACCAGCATGATGACCCCTGCCAGTGCCATCAGTACGTAGATCGATTGAGCAAGGAAAGCAACCGGGACATGAATGTAAATAATTCGATAACTGTTTCCTTGTAAATAATCAGCGGGGGTGAAGGCAATTCCCCATATCAGGCCAATGCACAGCATAAGCCCTGAAATTGCCTGCAACCAGGGAAGCCAGCGTCCTGTCGTTTTAAAAAACCACCGGGGTGACCCTAATTGATGAAAAAAAATCCGTTTCATGTCGTGTGTATCATCATGAGTTTATAAAGTAAAAATGGATCAAACGTGATCTGAAAGAAAACGCATTATCTGGCGTTAGTGGTTTTTTACTGTCGTCGAACAATGAACTAGCGACTGACTCGCTGAAATGATGACATGATATTGTTATTCCCCCTAACAGTCAGATAACGCCTTATGTTTATAAGTAATAATACACTAACGTAAAGTAAAAAAAACCCTATAAATATAGGGTTTTCCTATGCCTTCGCACAGTATGTGTGTTTGTCGTGAATAAATGTGGATCCATGGTTTATTCTGTGCCAAATCAATATTTGGCATAAAAGTCTTTGGTAGCATTCAGCCTATTATTTTTCTATCTATGAAAATAGCTCTCATTGAGTATAGGTGATGAATACAGTAGCAATTTAGCAGGTGGCAGATAAAAATACTGTGCGAAACAGATTATGTAGTACATAAGACCTTTACTCTCTGTTACTTCAGTGCTGTACAGTAACAATATTTATCCAGTTTGATATAGGCAATTAACAGCTTCAGGCTCTGAAACGGCCAAGTTTGCTGATGGATTGATAAGGAAAAATTCATATGGCAGAGGCTCCGGATCGTTATTCTGGCTATTACAATCATTTTCATGCAATCACCCGGATATTGGTCTGGCGGCAACTGTTGTGGGGTACTGCTTTTTATGGGAACTATGTCCTTTTAATCCGGTACTTTCTGGATGAGCTTCATTATAGCGAAGCAGATACCTTGATGATGCTGGGGGCATTTTGGGCGGCCGGGCCTGTTTTTGCAGCCATTGGTGGCTTCGTGGCAGATCGCTATATAGGATCTTTCAGGGCTATATGTATAGGTTATTCCGTGTATACTATCGGTTTTTTTCTGCTAGGCGCCGGAGCTTATACGCTGAGTATTCCATTGAGTATTTTTTTCCGTTGCTCTGATAGGTTATGCCCGTGGGCTATCATCGACCAGCCCAACGGCATTACTGGGTAAATTTTGTCTGGGTCAGGGACCAGTCCTATTTCAGAAAGTTCTGACCATTAATTATGCGGTAAACAATTTAGGTTCATTTTCTTCCCGGTATCTCTTTCCTTTTATGATTGTCTGGATTGGTTATCAAGGAAATTTTTTTCTCTCTGCCGGGATAATGTCCGTTAATATGCTGTTGTTTTTTATTTTTCGAAAGGAACTGATAGCAGCAGGTAATACTATTGATCGTCATTTTATTGGTCTGCAAACATGGATGGCTTTCGTTATTGGCTCCTGTTTGGCTCTAGGATCGTTGTATTGGTTGTTTTCCCATCTTGAAACAGGAAAGTATGTGATTTACAGCATTGGGGTCTTAGCTATTGCCTATTTTATTCTGGAAATCTGTCGTGCTAGTGCGGCGTATCGGTTTAAGATGGGCAGTGTGTTAATCGTTATTTTTATTCTGATGGTGTTTTATTTTTACTATGGGCAGATGAACACCTCAATGAACATCTATGCGATTAACCTGATGGATGATCAGTTACTGGGTTTTATCCCGTTTAGGCCTGAGTCCAGTTCGGCGTTTAATCCTTTGTGGTGCTGTTTATTGGGTAGTCCTCTGGTATTTGCCTATCAATGGCTGGAAAAAAGAGGTGTATCACCTTCTATTCCTTCCAAGTTTTCAGTTGCTTTTGTGTTTTCTGCTGTTGCTTTTTTTCTATTAGGCTTATCGGCTCGATATATTGGGGAAAATGGCAAAATAGCCGCTGAATGGATTGTTGTGGTTCATTTGTTTCAGGCTATTGCTGAATTAATTGTAGGTGCTTTGGGTGCAGGATATATTTTTGAGATGGTACCCCGGCATTTATCCGCTTTTGCCATTGGGGTGAAATCGGTTGCACTGTCCCTAAGTAGTCTCGTAGCAGCGGTTATTTCCACCAAAATAGCGTTGCCGGAGCGTCATGCCATAACCCCTGAGGCCATGAGCGCTATTTATTCTGAATATTTCCTGAATTTAGCTGTTGTTGCCGTGATTATGGCCGGTATCACTTTGGCTTTGTCCCGGGTTATTACCTGCCTGGTTAAAAAAGGTGAAAATCTTGAAGCGAATCAACAGATGAAGCAGGCTAAGGCTTATTAGTTTTCATTTATACAGTAAAAGTTGGAGCTTAAGTACTGCTTGATAGAATTTCTGGGAAATAGGATCGTGTTTCCTGCTCCTTAGGAAAAGTAACATTCTGTTAGTTCTGCATCAGATCAATATTCTAAGTTGTGTTCGCTGGTAAACTACCTGTGTAATGATGTTAGAAGACAGTAATCCTATAACAACAACTTCTATATTCCGTATGATTTTCATCATTTATACAGTGATTGATATTTATGTATCGTCGTTTACTGCATAAAAATACGTCACTTATCTTAAAAAAATAAAGGATGTAACTGTTTATGAGCAGTCAAGAGCGCACGCAGGGGGAGCACTCTGGTTTTCCGCTAATAGCCAAAGTGTTAATCTGGCGGCAGTTATTATGGGGAGCTGCGTTTTACGGTACCTATGTACTGATTACTAAATATTTCCTTAATGAGCTGAATTACAGTGAAGCCGATACTCTGATGATGATGGGGGCATTTGGTGCCGTTGGGCCGGTCTTTTCTGCGATTGGTGGTTTTGTGGCAGATCGTTACATTGGCTCATACAGGGCAGTTTATATAGGATATACCGTATATACGGTAGGTTTTGCCTTGTTGGGAATTGGTGCCTCTATGGTCAGTATACCATTGAGTATTTTCGCTATTGCGTTGATCGGCTATTCCCGGGGGCTTTCTGCAACGAGTCCGACCGTTCTTCTGGGGAATGCCTTTGGCCGTGGAAGGGATATGGCTTTCCAACAGGGGTTGACAGTCAATTATGCCATCAATAATTTTGGTTCTTTTTTATCCCAGTATCTGTTTCCGTTTATGATCGCCTATGTTGCCTATACTGGTAACTTTTTTATTTCTTCCGTTCTGATGGTTTTAACGCTGGTTCTGTTTTTTGTGTATCACAAACGATTAGTTGAAACAGGGAATCATCTGGATAAACAATCTGTCAGTGCTCGTGTATGGTTGGGCTTCTTTTTAGGATCGGTCCTGATGCTAGGGTTGGTTTACTGGATATTCGCTAATCTGGAAGCCGGGAAGTATTTTTTATATTCATTGGGTTGTATTGCTATTCTTTATTTTGTTGTAGAGACTTTTCGGGAGTCTCCGGAATACCGCTATAAAATGTCTGCTGTACTGATTACCATCCTGATTCTGATTGGTTTTTATTTCTATTACGGGCAGATGGTTACTGCCATGAACCTATATTCCATTAACCTGATGGGCGGTCATCTGTTTGGTTTTATTCCTGTGCGCCCTGAATCCAATCTGGCGTTTAATCCCTTATGGTGCTGCATCATGGGTGGTCCTCTGGTAGCTGTTTATGCCTGGCTTGAAAAGCACCATATTTCTCCTTCCATTCCGGCCAAGTTCGGGGTTGCCATGATTTTTTGTGCCATGGCATTTGGAGTGCTAGCGTTGTCTACTCAGTTTGTGGGTGCTGACGGAAAAGTTGCTGCAGACTGGGTGCTTTGGGCTAACTTTTTGCAGTCAACTGCTGAGCTGATTGTTGGGGCACTGGGTGCCGGATATATTTTTCAGCTGGTTCCGGAACGGATGTCTGCCTTTGCTATTGGGTTACGTTCGGTTGCCCTGTCGCTCAGTGGTATTCTGGCTGCTTCCATGTCTACCAGTATTGCGTTACCTAAGGGACAGATAATTACTCAGACTGTTATTGATGCTGTTTATGCAGGGTATTTCTTTAAGTTGGCGGTTATGGCGCTGGTTATGGCAGTGCTGACATTCATCCTTGCCCGGATTATTACCCGTCTGGTTAAAAAAGGTGAAAATATTAAGGATGCCTCAGGACGTGTTCAGCATGCTACGGCAAATGCCCACTGATGGCCTGACGGTTTTGCAGGGTTGTGGATAATAAATTGTATAATATGCCCTGTTAAAGAGGCTATACGGCTGGTGAATTCTGTCAGGAAATGGAATTCACTGGTTATCAGTATTTTTTTACCATCAACATGTAATTGATTTGCAATTTGTTCTCAATAATTAAACGACACCTATAATTTATCAGCAGGATAAATCATGGCTATTGGAGAATCTGTACAGCGTCTGGACGCTGAGGCTAAGGTGACCGGAAGGGCACGTTATACCAGTGATATGACACTGCAGGGCATGAAAGTGGCAAAATATCTGCACAGCACCATTACCCATGGTCGTGTTGTGTCAATAGATGTCAGGGAGGCATCGTTATTGCCTGGAGTGGAAGGTATTTTTACGGCGGCAGATATGCCGTCGTTTACTTTTGCAACGGCTGGGCACGCACTGGCACTGGATCCTGATAGCAGGGATAAGGAAGACCGACTGTTATTGACCGATCATATACGTTATCGGGGTGATGAGATTGCGGTTGTTGTTGCCGATAATTCACTGATTGCAGATCAGGCATTGTCTCTGATCCGGGTAGAATATGAGGAATATCCTTCTGTTTTATCTCAGGAAGTGGCTTTGCAAAAGAATGCTCCGGAAATTCATAAGGGAACAGCTAATTTGGTTGGTCATCATGAGTATACCTGTGGGCATCCGGATAAAATGTTAGTGCAGGCAGAGCATCAGCTGGAGCAAGCTTTTCAGACTCAAATGACTCAGCATTGTCATCTTGAGAACCATGTTGCCTATGCCTATATGGATGATGTGAATCATATCGTCATCGTGACGTCTACTCAGATACCTCATATTTGTCGTCGGATTGTTGCACAGGCTTTGGATATGTCAGTCAGTCAGGTCAGGGTTATTAAGCCTACCATTGGAGGGGGGTTTGGTAATAAACAGGATGTTGTTCTTGAGCCCATGGTGGCATTCCTGACTCGAAAACTGGGAGGTATTCCGATAAAACTGGAAATGACCCGGGAAGAGTGCATGGTGAATACCCGGGTTCGCCATCCCATGCATGTTGCTGTGAAATCAGGCGTTGATGGTGACGGTACGTTAACGGCATTGGATTTTTGTGTGCATTCCAATACCGGAGCGTATGCTTCCCATGGCCACTCTATTGTACGAGCTGCAGGTTCTAAATTTCCTCCTCTCTACCCTAGGGCAGCTATCCGTTATGAGGCTCGAACCTATTATAGTACGATGCCTGTAGCTGGTGCCATGCGGGGATACGGAGCTCCCCAGATCATTTTTGCGCTGGAATCCATGATTGAAGATACTGCCCGTTGTATTGGCATGGACAGTGTGGAATTTCGGTTGCGTAATGTGGCAAAAACCGGTGATATCCATCCTCTGAGTGGTAAAGGGATAGAAAGTTGTGGCATGACAAGCTGCTTAGAAAAAGGACGCGATCGCATTAACTGGAAGCAACGGAAAATGACGCATTCTGCGTATAAGACCGGTGTTGTCCGTCGTGGACTGGGTGTTGCCTGTTTTTCTTATGGGTGCGGTACCTATCCGGCAAATGTGGAAGTCAGTGGTGTCAGTATGTTACTGAATCAGGATGGTACAGTGAATATACTGTGCGGAGCGCCGGAGATCGGGCAGGGAGCGGATACAGCTATTGCTCAAATGGCGGCAGAAGTTATTGGTATTCCGGTATCATCCGTACATATAGTGTCTACTCAGGACACAGAGTCTACACCGTATGATCCTGGTGCCTTTGCATCCCGTATGAGTTACGTATTTTCTCAGGCAGTGGCAGAGGCTGCAGCAAAACTCAGGGATAAAATTCTCGCCTATGGCGAAGAAATATTGGGCGTATCTGTTGCTGAGCTCACAATAAAAGACAATCGGCTGGTTTATTCTAAAGACGGTGATTATTGTACTTTTCCACTGAAAGATCTTGCTCTTGATGCTTTCTATCATAAAGAGCGGGGTGGTCAGTTGATGACGACCGCTTCCCGGAAAGTTACCACCAATGCTTCTGCCTACGGTTGCACCTTTGTAGAAGTTGAAGTGGATATGGCGCTATGTCAGGTGCGTTTACTGGATATTATCAATGTGCATGATTCCGGAACCATTATTAATCCGTTGCTGGCTGAAGGCCAGGTCTTCGGAGGAATGGGTATGGGCATAGGCGGGGCATTGAGTGAAGAGGTACTGGTGGATCCGGTTACAGGGCAAGTTTATAACGGTAATCTGTTGGATTATAAAGTAGCTACCATGCAGGATTTACCGGATATGGCCTGTGACTTTGTACAAACCCATGAGCCGACTTCAGCTTTTGGTAACAAGTCGCTGGGAGAACCGCCTGTTTTATCAGTAGCTCCAGCGATTCGTAACGCTATTCTGGACGCTACTGGTGTGGCAATAAATAACCTTCCAATGTCGCCTAAAAAGCTGTTTACCGAGTTCAAAAAAGCCGGTGTATTACAGGCACTGTAATGCGGGGTGATGGTTATTGATAGATAGTTTTCTTTCAGCTAAGGAAAAATAAGCATGTTTGCAATAGAAACCTATTACCGACCCCATTCCGTTAAAGAAGCCTGTGCTCGTCTTCATCAGGAATCCGGAAGTCGATTGATAGCAGGCGGTACAGATGTGTTAATTCGCCTGCGTGAGGGGAAAAAAGAGTTTGGCCAGTTGGTAGATATTCATGGCTTACCGGAATTGAGCCGTTTGGAACAATGTGGCGATGGGACGCTGATGCTGGGTTCTGGAGTGACTTTCAGCCAATTGATCCATTTTTTGCAATCCCAGCGCTTATTACCGGCACTGGTTGAAGGCGCTTCTGCCATCGGAGGGCCTCAGGTACGAAATATGGCAACGTTGGGAGGAAATATCTGTAATGGTGCTCCCAGTGCTGACAGTGCAGCGCCATTACTGGTTATGGATGCTGATGTGCATATTCAGGGGTATAAGGCTTCCCGTGTTGTATCTCTGGGTGATTTCTATCAGGGACCAGGTAGAGTGGAGCTTGCGCCGGATGAGGTGGTAACTCATTTTTCCATTAATCCCGCTTGTTATCAGGATACCGGTAGTTATTTTTATAAATATGCCATGCGAAAAGCTATGGATATTGCCACGATTGGGTGTGCAGCAGCTTGCCAAATTCATCACGGTATTATCCGGTCTTTTAAGATCGCTTATACGGTGGCAGCTCCCGTTCCGAAACGATGTTATCAGGCTGAAAAAATAGCAGAGGACGCCCAGGTAAGTCAGGCTTTAATCCGGGATATGGCTTCTGTAGTGCTGGAAGATTTATCGCCCCGGGAATCCTGGCGAGCTGGCAAGGCCTTTCGTGAACATATTATTCGTACGTTAGCTCAAAAAGTAATCCTTAAGGCAATGATCCGTGGGGGAGCTGATCTGTAAGCAGATTGCTCTTCCTATAGTATTTTTCAAGGTAACCCAATAATGAAAGAGATTGTTCATTTCAAGCTGAATGGTAAGTCAGTTGAGTGGGCCGTGGATATTTGCCAGTCATTACTGGAGGTTTTGCGTGAGCACGGGCTGACCGGAACCAAGGAAGGCTGCAGTGTCGGGGAATGCGGAGCCTGTACTGTATTAGTGGATAATGTGCCGGTTGACAGTTGTCTTATGCTTGCTGTTAGGGCAGAAAATACGCATATCCGAACCATTGAAGGCGAAGGGGTGAACGGAAAATTGTCTTCCGTTCAAAAAGCGTATGTGGAAGCCGGTGCCGTGCAGTGTGGATTCTGTACCCCGGGTCTTGTCATGAAAACGACTGAATTCGTCGAGAGCGGCTGTGGCTGCCATGCCAGCCGGGATGATATCCGACGGGAGCATTCGGGTAACCTGTGTCGTTGCACCGGATATCAGGCGATTGTAGATGCTGTAGAGAAGAGTGTTGAATATTATAAGGCAGATGTAAAAGCAGAAGAATAAACTTTGTGAGCCTATATACAACCGTCTGTGAATATAAGTTCACAGACGGTTTTAGCACCTGATGATAAAAAATAGAAGCTTGATCCTAACTATTGCTACCCGTTATTTATTGGGATACCAGCAGGCTGTAGTTTTTCTTGCCCCGGCGAATCAAAGTATAACGATTAAACCGTTTGTCTTCGGGTTTGAAGGTGTACTCTGTATCGGCTTGTTTTTCACCATTGATGGCGACCGCATTGGATTTGATCAGGTTTCGGGCTTTTCCCCGGGAAGGAGCCAGTTCCGCATTGACCAGTGCTTGTTGCAGATCATCGCCTTCGCTGATGATGGTAGCTGGAACACCGTCCTGGGCCAGTTGCTCAAAGTCCTGTTCAGTTAATTGATCGAGCCGGTTGCTGAATAAGCTTTGGGTAATACGCTGGGCTGCTTCCAGTCCTGCTTTGCCATGAACCAGTTCAGTCACTTTGTGGGCAAGGATGGACTGAGCCTCTGGTGCGCCTTCACGCTGCCGGTCAGCTTCTTCGATCGCAAGAATTTCCTCTTCAGAAAGGAAAGTGAAAAAGCGTAGGAAACGATAAACATCGGCGTCAGCCGTATTCATCCAGAACTGGTAGAATTTGTATGGGCTGGTTTTGGTGGGATCGAGCCAAACGGCTCCGGCTTCTGTTTTGCCGAATTTGGTGCCGTCTGCCTTAGTAATCAGAGGTACGGTCATACCAAATACGGGTTTTTGGTTCATCCGGCGGGTCAGGTCGATGCCGGCGGTGATGTTGCCCCATTGGTCGGAACCACCGATTTGTAACTCCATTCCCAGATTTTTATTCATGCAGGCAAAGTCATACCCCTGCAGAAGGCTGTAAGCAAACTCTGTAAAGGATATGCCGGATTCGTCCCGGTTAATGCGTTGTTGAACAGATTCTTTCTTGATCATGGCATTAACAGAGAAGTGCTTGCCAATATCACGCAGAAAAGTCAGCACATCCATAGAACCGAACCAGTCGTGATTATTGGCAACCCGTGCGGGGTTTTCATTGCGTTCAAAATCCAGAAAAGGAGACACTTGCCGTTTGATTTTCTCAACCCAATGGCTAACCGTATCCGAGGTGTTCAGTTTTCGTTCGGCTGCTTTAAAGCTGGGGTCTCCGATCATACCGGTAGCCCCGCCGACCAGAGCCACAGGATGGTGCCCTGCTTCCTGAAAACGTTTCAGACAAAGCAAGGGAACCAGGTGTCCGAGATGCAGGCTGTCAGCGGTGGGGTCAAAACCGCAATACAGTGTCACCGGCCCTTCTTCAAGACGCTTGGTGAGCGCTTCTTCATCTGTTATCTGGGCTATTAACCCACGTTTTTTCAGGGCTTCAATGACATTCATGTGTCCCATGGAATCTCCGTTACTGCTAGACACTTGGTATATAAAGGTGCTGCAAGATTAATAAGGCCTATATGCTACATTATTTGTTGCTCTTATCAATAAGAAAAACAGGGTAGTTCAACCCAGCTATTTGAATACATTCAAAGTTCGTATCCTGTTTATTCTTCTGTGATGTTATTGATCGGTTATTTGGATTTTGGGGGTGATCCCATTATTGTATGACTATCGGAAATAGTCCGAATATTTATAGTATGAAACGGATAAATTCATAAAAGAAATAAATTCAACAAATAAATAGAGCTCAGTTATAGTAACGCCTTTTTATGGAAAATCAGTGCATAGTCATGGTTCACATAAGCGGCGGAGAAAATATCTGCTCGTTCTTTTGATGCTATTGCTTCCTGTTGTGACGGTATTATCTGTCGGAACGGGAACTGTTGAAATTCCCGCAAAAACAGTGCTGTCCATTCTTATGGATTGGGTGGGATTGGTACACTCATCTGCCAGTGATGTTCTTAAAACTATTGTGGAATCAATTCGTTTGCCTCGAACCCTACTGGGAATTCTGGTCGGTGGAGGCTTGGCTATTGCCGGCGCCACCATGCAGGGGCTTTTTCGCAACCCATTGGCAGATCCCAGTATTATCGGTGTGGCTGGTGGCGCAGCATTGGGTGCCAGTATTGCTATGGTAACCGGTAATGTATGGCCATGGATGACAGAGAATGCTTTTATTCATTCACTGACCGTATCGCTGTTTTCATTTGCCGGTGGACTGATCACAACAGGGTTAGTATATCGCATGGGCACTACTGTCAACGGAACATCTGTATCGACCATGTTGCTGGCGGGGGTTGCTGTTAACGTATTAAGTGGCGCCGGTGTGGCACTTTTCACGTATTTTGCAGATGATACCGGGTTGCGTGCTTTAACTTCATGGCAAATGGGAAGTCTTAGTGGTGCCACATGGAATAGTGTTGGTTTACTTGTGTTTGTTGTGGTACCAGCCATAAGCTTATTATGTCAGTGTGACAAAGCTTTGAACGCTTTGTTGTTAGGTGAGTCGGAAGCCATGCATTTGGGTGTGTCTGTGCAAAAAATAAAAATGGTGCTGATTTTTCTTTGCGCCCTGATTGTGGGTGTATCCGTTGCTGTCAATGGTATTATCGGGTTTGTCGGTCTGGTTGTTCCTCATCTGATACGCCTTTTTGTCGGGCCTGACCATCATATTCTTTTACCCGCTTCGGCTCTGTTGGGAGCCTGTCTGTTGGTTCTGGCCGATATAGCTGCGCGAATTGTGGTGGCGCCTGCTGAACTACCTATTGGTATTGTTACTGCCATTATGGGTGCGCCCTTTTTTCTTTCTATGTTGTGGCAGCAACGACAGCAGATGAGTTGATGTCGTGGGTTTATTCAGAAAATCATATAAAACATCAGTCAATCATCAAAAACTGACTCATTTAAATGATCCGGCAGATAATGATGTATCCGATGAGAGTTTGTTTATCCATGATGTAAGTGTGTATTCGGACCGTCGATATCTTTTAGACAGGGTTAGTCTGAGGCTTAAAGCTGGTGAGTTTTTGACAATGCTGGGACCCAACGGTGCGGGAAAAAGCTCACTGATCAAGGCTATTGCAGGCGAACTGTCGTTAAAAACAGGGTATGTCTGTATTAATGGGAAGAGAAAATGGTCAGGCAAACAAAAAGCTCTTAGTTTGGGTGTTCTGCCACAGTCTTCTGCCTTGTGCTTTTCGTTTTCAGTGGAAGAAGTGGTTTTTTTAGGGCGAACGCCTTGTAACGAGAGTTATGAAGAGAATAAAAGAATCGTCTGTAAAGCACTGGATTCGGTGGGTTTGTTACAGTGTCGACAACGTTTATACACGACACTTTCCGGAGGGGAAAAAAAGCGTGTCCATGTGGCCAGGGTATTAGCTCAGATCTGGAATAATCAGACGTCAGGCGCCCGTTATTTATTGCTGGATGAACCAGTTGCTGCTCTTGATCCTAACTTTCAGCTGAAAATACTTCAGTTAGTTAAGGATCAGGTCCGTCAGGGTATGGGTGCATTGGTTATTCTGCATGACCTTAATCTTGCTGCCCGATATTCAGACCGTACTGTTTTTTTGAAACAGGGGCATGTTGTTTCTGAAGGTACGCCTGAAGAGGTATTGACGTCTGAAAATATCGAAGCTGTGTTTGATGTTCGTACAACAGTAATGAAACATCCTTTTTCAGGTTGTCCCCTGATTATTAATTGCTGATACATCTTATACCTATTTTATACCCATTGTATTTTCTAGAGCTTCTGTTGTGTCGGCTGTCTGAACGAAAATCCTGTGTTGAGGCTTCTTACCTCGGCTGCGGAGATGGCTTTCATTTTGTCTTGTTGTTCATTTGGTTTGCCCTGCTCATAACGGAGTAAAAGTTTGATGGGGATTATTTTTGTTCAGACAGCTGGCCAGGTGATGTTTTATAAGCCCCTTCTGTAGGCCAGTTATTTTTCCATTGTTGTTTATTCTGAAGTGCTTGCTCAGGAATAATCATGGTTGGGTCATTAATCCGCATGGTAAATAATAGGCCGTTCAGATGATCCATTTCGTGCTGGAATATTCTGGCATGGAATCCTGTCAGCTCTTTTGTGACAGATTCTCCCTGTTGATTGTAGCCGGTAGCGGTAATGCAGGCTGGTCTTTCTACCCAACCACGGATACCGGGAACAGACAAACAGCCTTCCCAGGTCCAGCAGGTGTCAGAACTTTGTTCGGTAATGGTGGGATTAATCCAGAATTCCTGTGGAATTAATACCGCTTTAGGATAGCGCTGCTGGTTTTCATGTGAGATGCCAATACTCATGACACGGGCCTTCCATCCGATTTGAGGGGCAGCAATACCAATGCCGTTGGCTTTAAGTTGGGATAATGAAAGAACATTCAGGTTATGTTGAAAATTCTCTGTTGAAATGATGCTTTTTTCGGTAGCCGGTTGTTGTAGGAATAAAAGGGGATGCCCCATGATTAACACGTCAGGATTTTTAGGGAGTCGCATGTATTTTTCCTCTGTTTCCTATTGTTAATAGTGCTGATGAATATTTTTTCTCTTTATTTTTTGATTTAAGAATACAATAATTAGATTTACTAATGTCTGTT